>Ga0209606_1000027_pt1 | contig 276551 bp, 207 predicted proteins | sample AD_UKC057_MetaG_FD_184412 | JGI IMG/M metagenome (GOLD analysis project Ga0209606, IMG submission 184412) | Active sludge microbial communities of municipal wastewater-treating anaerobic digesters from USA - AD_UKC057_MetaG (SPAdes) (version 2) | ecosystem: Engineered > Bioreactor > Anaerobic... | reverse complement strand
AAACTCGGTGGACTCAACTGTATTTGATGTCTCAGACGCCTATTTCAGTATCTATTTGGCTGATGTCGCGCCAAATGCACCTTCAGACCTTGTGGCGGCTGTAGTGTCGTCAAGTCAGATCAATCTAACATGGACCGATAACTCGGATAACGAACTCCAGTTTAAGATAGAAAGAAAAACCGGCTCCTCGGGCACCTGGACGCAGATAGGCACAGTTGATGCCAATACTGCGTCGTTTTCCAATACAGGCCTCAGCCAGAACACCACATATTACTACCGGGTGCTGGCCAGCAACCAGGCGGGAAACTCCGGCTACTCCAATGAAGCCAGCGGGGCCACGCCCTACGCCACCCCTGGCGCACCATCGGGATTGACGGCCACAGCACTTTCATACAACAGGATCAAGATCGATTGGACGGACAATTCCAGCATCGAGACCGGTTTTAAGATTGAGCGCAAGACAGGCTCTTCCGGCACCTGGTCCCAGATTGCGACTGTGGGCGCTAACGTCACCACCTACACCAATAGCAGCCTCAGCCAAAACACCACCTACTTCTACCGGGTGCGGGCATACAACAACAACGTAAACTCAGAGTATTCCAACGAGGCCAGCGCCACTACCCCGTACGCAACTCCCTCCGCGCCCTCCAACCTGAGAGCGACAGCGGTCTCCACTTCCCGGATCGATCTGTCCTGGACCGATAATTCGGGTGTGGAAACAGGTGTCAAGATCGAGAGAAAGACCGGAAGCTCCGGCACCTGGGCCCAGATCGCGATTGTGGGAGCCAACGTGACAGCCTATTCAAATACCGACCTTACACATGGCACCACATACTACTACCGCGTGCGAGCCTACAATGTTAACGTCAATTCCGTGTATTCCAACGAAGCCTACGCTACCACGCTTGTCGCCACGCTGGAAGCCCCCGGGTCTTTGACCGCTTCGCCTGTCTCCGTTACCGGCATCGAGCTTTTATGGGTTGACAATTCCACGGAAGAAAACGGTTTCCAGGTGGAACGTAAAACGGAAGTGGAATCTGAATGGAGCCAGATAGCCCAAGTGCCCGCCAATAGCACCTCATATACGGACGAGTTGACTGCCTGGACTCAGACTATCAGCTATCGGGTGAGGGCTTTCAATGACATGACTGTCTCTGATTATTCAAACATTGCCAGCGTGGTGCCGCTTACCGCGCCTCAGGCTGCTTTCATCGCCACTCCTGTTTCTGGCTCCGCTCCACTCACGGTGCAGTTTACGGATCAGTCCACTGCCGGAACGGGAAGCATTGTTTCATGGCATTGGGATTTTGGCGATGGAGGGAGTTCGGAGGAGGCAAATCCGTTTTACACCTATCAGAACCCCGGGCTTTACACGGTTGGCTTAACTGTGATTGACAGCTATCAAAACAGCGACGTTTTGACCCAGACAGACTGTATTACAGTGCTTTCCGATGCTCCCAATCTCGAGTTGCTGAGCCCCGCCAGCATGGATTTTGGCACCCTTGCCATCGACTCCGTATCACCCTATCAACCGGTGATTATCAGGAATACCGGACTCACCGATCTGCATATCTCGGAGGTCGGTTTTATCTCCGCTTCCGGGCAGTTTGAGGTTATGGAGTGGCAGAGTGGTATGAGCATTGCTCCGGGAGCCACGGATTCTCTCTTTGTGCGCTACGCGCCCCAGAGCGTGGGCGATGCCGCGGATTTCCTGCAGATACTGAATGATTCCGCCAACCAGCCCGATTGCAGGGTCCGGCTTCTGGGCAAAGCGATCGTGCCCGTACCGCTTCCTCCCGCCAATCTGCAGATCGGGATTCAGGGGGTGAACACCGTGCTCTCCTGGGATCCGGTTACCCAAAACACGGCCGGGGGCCCCATCGTTACAGATTATTACTTTGTATATACAAGCGCCATGGATTCCCAGAATGGATTCATCTTCCACGGCCTCACCCCAGATTGCGCTTATTCCCATCCCTACGTGCTGCTTGTGGAGCCCAGGGTGTTCTACAAGGTCAAAGCCGTGGTGCTTAACCAGGCGGTAAAAGCAAAAGCACCTTCCAAGGATGTGTTGGATTTATATCTGAAAGATCATCTGAAGCCCGGCATGAGCGAATCAGAAGTGAGCCAGGTGCTCGATTCTGCCGGGAAGCTGTATCTGAATAAATAGCGGTTCTTGTGGTTTCCCCGAGCTTTGCCTCTCATGTCTCCCTCATTTGCTGGCAGAGGTCGGGGAAGCATCATCCTTAGGTCATCCTTATAAAAGTTAAGGATGACCTAAGCTTGACCCAAGGTTGTCCAAGGGATGCAAATGAGGGCCATATAACAGGCCGGAGGGTTTAACTCATTTGCAGATTGTGACATACATCACACCGCCGCTGGCGGAGCCAAAATAACCAAGAGCGTTGTGGACTCCTCCGTAGAGGTAGCCTTCGGGCATATTGACGTAGTTGTAATAGTTGTCGTCCAAGATGTAGGACTTTATCCTGTAGCGCCCGTAGAACATAAAGACTTGGCTATAACCCCTTAGCATGATGTAGTTGTCCGGCAGGCCTTGCTGAGGCCCAGATCTGAATCTTACAGCCGAGCTTATTCTGCGGATGGTTTCTCCACTTGAGTTGTACGTCTCTTCCATAGAGGCATCCGGATGTACCATACCCATGATCTGGGTGGTATATTCCAGATCGGTGCTAAACTCTTCCAAACAATAGAATTCGCTGAAGAAATTGTAGTTTCCGGCGATCTGTCCAGTGTTGAGCACCAGGGGGAAGTCACTGTCTATCCTGTTGAAAGGCATTTGGTTTTGGGTCTGCTCATCGAAAGAATAGCCCTCTCCGTCAGCATTGTTGCCATACACATCTGTTTCCAGCGTAATGGCCTGGGGTACTGTGGTTTCCGCCCAAATCACAGGCTGATAGCCGGGGATCCTCGCTTCGATCCGGTAGCGATGCTCCGCTTCTATCAGGCGCTGTTCCGGATCCAGATAGGCGGGCAGGATTCCCGCCATGCCAGGCTGCAGCGTGAACTCCTGGCCGGAGGTCAGATCGCGCAGGGTTATTTTCGCATCGGTTACAAAGATCTGCAGATAGTTGAAGTCTTCAATCTCCGAACTGCGGGTCAGATACACAGGATGCTCCTCGTTCAGCGGTTGCCCTGCTACCAGCAGAGCCGAAAGCGAGTAAACCTCGCCTTTGAAGCGCGGGCCGGAGGTTGATTCGCAGGAAAACAGGAGGAGCATGGCAAAAAGAGCCAGAAGAAGTAAGATTTTTCTCATGATTTTTACCATTGTACGTTGATTCCCACAAAGGGTAGAAAGGGAAACTGGGCACTGTCGTTATGCTTCAGCAGCAGACCGCCTTCTTCCAAGGTCAGAAAGTAGCTGCGGGAGCCGATGTTTTTGCGGTTGAACACGTTGATCACCTCAAGGTACGGTTCGATGGAGCCCCACTTGGTGACCCACTCATATTTGGTGCTAAGATCGAGGCGGATATAGGCTGGCAGCCTTTCTTTGTCGGAATAGCTGTAGATGATCTGAAAATCCTCGCCGTCGAAGTAGATGCGTTCAGGGAGGGAGGTTGGCTGGCCTGTATTGTAGCTGAAGTTGACACCCAGCTTGAGATCAGCGCCAAACACCTGAAACCCGCTATTCTGGCTCACATTGAAGGTTTCCACCAATGAAATGGCGTGGGTGCGGTCGTAGCGGGGGTAGAAGTATTCGCTTTGGCCTGTATCGGGATTGATGTTGGTGCCCTCCATTTTCCTACGCGTTTGGCTTAGCGTGTAGCCGATAAAGCCCTGCAGTCCCCGCCAATCATTACGGAGCATCAGGTCAATCCCATAGGTGTGGCCTTTGCCCACATGAAACACATCGGCCAGGGTGCCGGTGTCGTTGTTCCAGCTAAACTCGGTGGCTACGTTGTATTGCAGCAGGTTGTTATAGCTCTTGTAATAGGTTTCCAGATCAAAGTTGAAGAAGCGGCTCAACTCACGCTTGTAACCCAGAATGTAATGAGCGGAAAGGCCAGGATCAAGGCTTCCATCCAAAGGAATCCACACATCCATGGGAGTGCTTATTTCCATGGACATCAAAGTCAGATACTGGTGATAGAGGCCATAGTTCAGATACACGCTTTCTCCCTCGCGCAGGCGGCGACGCAGGGACAGGCGCGGCTCCAGATTGATGTAGGCGGCATCCGGTGCTTGAGAGGGACGCACAGAGAGTGTGTGGTACAGGTTTGCCCGCAAACCGGGCTGCAGGGTCCAGTAGCCGTCTATCTCCCAAACCTCCTGCAGGAAAGCCGCCGTGGTGAGCGATGAGACCTTCACGTCGGGCAGCGCGTTCTGCTGGAACTGATAGCTGGTGCCCATCTTCAGCCAGGTGTTGTTCCATTTCAGTTCCAGGCCTCCATCCAGCAGATGCCGGTTGTTCGGTTTCCAACTGAGGAGGGCTTTGGCGGTGAGGTCGTGGATGCCGTTTTTGCGTTCCACGGTTGTTTCGCCCTCTTTGGTGTTCTGGCTGAAGTTGTTGGTGAACTCGCTGCCAGCCAGCACAAATTGGGAAAACAGCCGGGGACTGAAAAGGTGCACCCACTGGGTGGTAAAAGTCTTGTTCCCCCATGCCAAATCCAGGACGGGGCCATAATCAAAACTGAGATCATCCCTGCCAAAATATGTGCTTATGCTCAGTTTGTCCTTGTCTCCCAGATCCCAATTCAATTTGAAGTGGCCATCGTAAAAATAGTAATCCGGCAGTTCGTCGTAGAAGGCCTTGAGCAGTTCCACATAGGTTCTGCGTATGGAGCCCATGTAGGAGCCTCTTTGCGAACCAATTTTCCAGGGGCCCTCCAAGGTCGCAGAGGATGAGATCAGGCTCCAGCGGGCGACTCCCTGGTGATGCACACGGTTCCCCTGCCGGTTGAGCACATCCAGCACGGAAGACATTCTGCCTCCATACTTAGCCGGATATCCGCCTTTTATCAGTTCCACGCTTTCCACGGCATCGGTGTTGAAGGTGCTGAAGATGCCGCCAAAGTGGTTGGGATTGTACACATCGATGTCATCCAGCAGGATCAGGTTTTGATCGGGAGAACCGCCCCGGACATAGAGTCCGGAAGAAAAATCGGAGATCGGGGCCACGCCGGGCAGGGTGAGGACCGCTCGGAAGATATCGGCTTCCACCGGAGAAACCACGCTCTGGATGTCTTCGCTTCCACGGTGGATCGTGCCAGTGCGGATTTGAGGGCCTTCATAGGTGGCTTCCGCCGTGGCGCTCACCACCACCTTGCTGAGTTCCACCGAACTCTTATCCAGGCTGACATTGACCACGGCGTCCGGGGAATGCTCGCTTACCTCAAATTCCACGCTTTTGGGCAGGCTCGAAATCTGGCTGAATTGCAGGGTGTATCGACCGTGTTCTTTGAGCGTGATCACATAGTAGCCTTTTCTGTTAGTCTGACCGCCTATGCCCGTTCCGGCTACAACTACATTAACGTATTGCATCGGTTCGGCGCTTCCGGACCGGGTCACAAAACCGCTGACGGTAGCCGCAAAGGCACTGGCGCAAAGCAGCAGGCAGCAGAGGGTTGCAGTTAATCGTAGCATAGTTTCCTGACCTTCTTTTTCTTTTTTTCAAGCAAAGCTGATTTCAAGCATTAGCAGTCAACCCATAATCGCAATACCAGCGATCGCTGTCCCGTTGATTTTCGGCTACCGTTGGGGGGGAGTGTCATCTGGGGATAAAATGGGGATTGGTAAACAGGGGCAAAAAGAAGAGCCGGAATCACTTCCGGCTGCTCCTTGTATCACAAAAGCCTTGTCGGCTGTCAGTTCAAGACAATTTTGGAAGGTTTTCTTCCCGACTTGTTAGATTCGGCGGTCACTTCGGTCTCGTTGCCTTTGACCAGCAGGGGAATCCTGAAAAGATACGTTGATATAAACATCATTTTCCATAATGACAAGGCAGCGGTGGCAGGCCTATCGCTTCCTGCTCTGTTCCGCCACATGGGCAAACATGGCCTCGAGGGTGTCAAAGCGGTTGAAAAGGTCGATGGCTGCCTGCAACTGCTTGTCCATGGTGATGGTAACCTTGTAAGCTTCCTGATCGCCGTACGCTTTGCGCAGCAGCTCGCTTTTCAGCATGGTGCGGATATAGGTGTCTGCGCTGTCCAGGTCAGCTTGGGTGTATTTGATATCCAGGGATTTGGCATAGCCGAGGAAGCGTTGCATCAGTGAATCGGTGATCTTGATATCTTTCTCCACGGTATGGTCGTGTTCCACCATGTAGTCCACGGTGAAGTTGAAGAAAGCGTTCTTGCGACGCAGTTCGGCGCCAAACTGGGTCAGCAGATCAGATTCTGTTTCGATGTCGGGAGTGATGCCTCCGCCGCCGAAGACCTCGCGTTTGTTGACCGTGTAATAGACCTGCTTCTTATTTTTCTCGGCCTCGGCTTCCTGTTCGCTCTTGCTCACTTCCTCGCCTTTGAGCAGCTTGTCGTTGCTCAGTTTGTGGATGCAGCGTCCGGATTTGATGTAGTAATAGGCGTTGGTGATCTTGATGCCATTGCCGTTGGCGAGGGGGAAAAGCTGTTGCACGCTGCCCTTGCCAAAGGTGGGCTTGCCCATCACCAGTCCCTTGTCCCAGTCCTGGATCGATCCCGCAAAGATTTCGGAGGCACTGGCAGAGGCTTCGTTGACCAGCACCACGATGGGATAGTTGCGGTTCTTGGTCTCAAAGCGGGTGAAGTGCTGACGGTTGGCCACAGCGGCACGGCCTTTGGTTTCCACCACCAGTTTGCCTTTGCCGATGAACTCGTTCACTGTGTCCACAGCCTGGTCCAGCAATCCGCCGGGATTCCAGCGCAGATCGATGATCAGGCCACGGATGTTTTCCTCTTCCAGCGAATTCAGGGCGGTGCGCAGTTCACGAACGGTGTTCTCGCTGAACTGGCTCATGCGGATGTAACCCACGCCGTTGTCCAGTTTGAAGTAGTAGGGAACGCTCTTGATTTTGATGGTCTCGCGGGTGATCTTGAACTCCAGGGGATTGGAAACGCCGGGGCGGCTGATCGTTATGATCACAGTAGTGCCCACCTCGCCGCGCATGTGTTTGATCGCTTCATCGGTGCTGAAGCCTACTACATTTATATCGTTGACGCGAATGATCCTGTCACCGGCAGTGATGCCCATACGGTAAGCCGGAGTGCCTTCGATGGGGGAGATGACCGTGATATAGTCTCCCACCTTGTCGATCTGGATACCCAGGCCTCCAAAGGAGCCTTTTGTGGAGGTGGTGAATTCTTCGAATTCTGCTTTGGTAAAGTAGGTGGTGTGGGGATCCGTGGAGCCCAGCATACCGATGATGGCTGCCTTGATCAGTTCTTCGTCGCTAAGATTGGTAACATAGTTCTGTTTCAACTTGTTCAGGACATCGCTAAACAATCCCAACTGGGAATACAGGTCGCTGCCGCCGCTGCTGTTCTGGGCAAATGCCGAGGTGGCTCCAAACAGCATGATGGCAGCAAGGATCCAGACGATGGCTATGGTTATTAAAGCTGTTTTCTGTTTTTTATCGTTCACTTGAGACTCCTGTGTGCGTTAAAACTTGGTTGATGATCAGTTTGTGCAGCTCCTGGGGGGGCAAGGTGGCATCCAGCACCACAAAACGCCCCGGCTGTTCTTTGGCAAGCAAAAGATATTGCTGGCGCACCCTCTCGTGAAAGGAACGGTCTTCCTGCTCCAGTCGATCCAACTGGCGGTGCCCGATGCGCGCGAAGCCCTCCTCCACAGGGAGGTCAAGCAAAAAAGTGATGTCTGGTACTGTGTTGAAGGTGGAAAATCTGGTCAGCACCGCGATGAAATCCAGGTTTTGCTCGCGGGCAGCACCCTGATAGGCGATGGTGGAATCGTAATAGCGGTCGCAAAGCACGATCTTGCCCTGGCGCAGAGCAGGCAGTATCCATTGGCCGGTATGCTGGGCACGGCTGGCGCTGTAGAGCAGCAGCTCCGTTTCGCGCAGCATTTCTTTGTTGCCGGGATCCAGCAGCAGGGCGCGGATGCTTTCCGCGATGGGGGGGCCTCCGGGTTCACGGGTCAGCAGAGAGGGTTTGCCAAGCTCTTCCAGCTTTTCCGCCAGCATCTTCATCTGGGTGCTTTTGCCGCTGCCCTCGATTCCTTCAAATGTGATAAATAGACCTTTCATGGTAAGCTGGCCATCCTATATTATCGTATCTATCAGATACAGGTTGTCGTTTCTTTCGGGATTGTCGATCAGAAAATGCGCGCCGCGGCTCTCCTTGCGCATCAGTGCGCTGCGGATCACGGCGATGGCGATGATGGCCATATTGCGCGTTTCCACCACTTCCTTGCGCACTGCGTTGTGTTGATAAAAGTTATTTACTTCGTTGTAGATGTTCTCGATGCGGGACAGGGCGTATTTGAGCAGACGGCGGGAACGGCGGATGCCGACATAGCCGTCCATGATGGTGCCAATGATCTCCCGGTTGTGGGAGATCACTACCCATTCGTTTTCGTTGAACTCATCCATCTGTTTCCAGACCGGAATCTTGGGGAAATCCACCTCTTCGGTGTTTGAGGGATGGTTGCCGGCGCGGTAGGCTATCACCAGGGCTTCCAAAAGGGAGTTGGAAGCGAGGCGGTTTGCCCCGTGCAGGCCACTGCAGGCTACTTCTCCGGCGGCAAAGAGGTTGTGGATGTCGGTGATGCCGTCGATGGTTGAGAGTACCCCTCCGCAGAAATAGTGTGCCGCTGGAGCCACCGGGATCGGATCCCTGGTGAAGTCTATGCCGTGCTCCGCAAGGCGTTTGCCAATGTAGGGAAAGTGAGTGCGCAAGACATTGGCGGGGATGTTGGTGGCATCCAGATAGCAGAATTTTTCGCCGCGCTTTTTAAGCTCGGCGTCGATGGCACGGGAGACGATGTCGCGGGGGGCAAGGTTGCCCCGGGGGTGATAGTTTTCCATGAAGGTGCTGCCATCGCTGAGCCTGAGCACCGCTCCCTCACCCCGCACTGCCTCGCTGATGAGGAAGGTTTTGCCTTCGGGGCTCCAGAATGCGGTGGGGTGAAACTGCACAAACTCCATATTGGCCAGACGCGCGCCTGCCAGCCTGGCCATGGCCATCCCGTCACCGGTTGCGACATCCGGATTGGTGTTGTGCGCGTAGATGCGTGAAGCCCCGCCAGTGGCAAGCATGGTTTTGCGAGCGCGGAAGATATGCACTTCATTGGTCTGGATATCCATCACATAGGCTCCCCAGCAGGAAATGCCGGGAATGAAACCGTCATCCTGGACTATATGGTGTTGGGTGATCAGATCTATGGCGATACTGTTTTCAAAGATATCGATGTTGCTGTTTTTGCGGCAGCTTTCGGTGAGCGCTTCCATGATCTGATGCCCGGTGGAATCTGCCGCGTAAGCGACGCGACGGTGCCTGTGGCCGCCCTCCATGGTCAGAGAGAGGTTTTCCAGGCGGTTGTCATAGTGTTCGTTTTCCAGGGTAAAATCTGTTCCCAGATCGATAAGGTATTGAATCAGCCTGGGGCCTTCGGCAATGATCTGGCTGATCACCTGCCGCTTGCCCAATTCCGCGCCGGCGATAAAAGTATCCTCACAATGGCCGGAAAACGTATCCGCTTCGTCCAGAACTGCCGCTATACCACCCTGGGCATAGTCTGTGTTGCAGTTGAACAAGCCTCGTTTGGTCACAATTGCCACTTTGCCCAGGCGTGAAACCTGCAGCGCATAGACCAAACCCCCAATTCCGCTTCCGATCACCAGAAAATCGTAGTCTCTCAAATCAATTTCCTTTTACAATCATTGCCATTACATAGGCGTCTTCATCAGGTAAGGTGTAATATCCTTTGCGCAACCCGACGCGCTGGAAACCAAACCCTTCATACAGGGCCAGCGCAGCCAGGTTGGACACCCGAACATCCAGGTAAAAATGGGTGAACCCTTTGTCGGTTAGCTGGCGGAGCGTCTTTTCCAGCAGCTCCTTGCCATAACCCTTACGATGATAAGCGGGATCGATCGCCAGATTGATGATCACGCTTTCGTCGATCACATTGTGATACATAATATAACCCACCAGGGTGGCATCTTCACAGATCACCCAGGATTCCCCAAAGTCTGAGCTGCTAAAGGCATCTTCCGGCCAGGGGCTGCTGAACACCTGCTTTTCGATCTGCAACACGGCGGGCAGGTCGTCCTGACGCATGGGGCGGGTTACTCTCAATTGGAATTCCTGTTACATCTTTTCCGGCGCACTGATGCCCATCAGGTCCAGACAGATGGCCAGCACGTTTCTCACCGTATCTATCAACAGCAGGCGCGCCTGCGAAAGTTCCTTGTCCTTGCCTCCCACCACTTGGTGTTTGTTGTAGAAGCGGTGGAAAAGGCCGCAAAGCTCCTCTGTGTAGGTGGCAAGGCGGTGAGGTTCGCGAAATTCCGCTATCAGCTCCAGCAGTTCAGGTAAATCGGTGAGTTTCTGGATCAGAGCGAGTTCCTCAGCTTTGACCAGTTTTTCGCAGAGCTCCTTTTTGAAGGTTCTGGGCAGGACCTTGTCTTTTTTGGCTTTCTTGATAATACTGCAGATGCGGGCGTGGGCGTACTGGCAGTAATAGACCGGATTTTCGTTGTTTTGTTGCAGAGCGAGTTCCAGATCGAAGTTCAGATGAGCGTTGGCCTTGCGCGCAATAAAGAAATAACGTGCCGCGTCTTTTCCCACCACGCCCACAAGATCGTCCATGGTGACAATCTTGCCGGCTCTTTTGCTCATTTTGACCTTTTCTCCGCTCTCAAACAGGTTTACCTGTTGCAGGAAGATGATTTCCAGCATGTTCTCATCGTATTTGAGGGCCTGGAAAGCAGCTTTCAGCCTGGGCACATAGCCATGATGGTCGGGGCCAAAAATGTCTATCAGTTTGGTGAATCCTCTTTGGATTTTGGTCAGGTGGTAAGCCAGATCGGGAACGAAGTAGGTGATCGAGCCATCACTTTTCATCAGCACGCGGTCTTTATCGTCACCAAATTTGGTGGAGCTGAACCAGATGGCGTCTTCCTTTTCATATGTGCAATCGGCCTCGGTAAGGTAGCTGAGAACCTCTTCTACCATGCCTTCCATGCGCAGGGTTTTCTCGGAGACCCAGCTTTCAAAAGTAACCCCAAATCTTTCCAGAGATTGCCTTTGCATCTCAAGCATCTCGTTGAGAGCAAATTCCTTAAGGTGTTCGGAGCGCTCTTTTTCGGGCATCATAAACACCCGCACTCCCTCGGTGGCGTTGAGTCTGTGAGCCAGATGCTTCACATACTCGCCATGATAGGCATCATAGGGGAATTCGCCGATGTTTTCGCCGTGTATCTCGCGCAGTCTGAGCTCCAGGCTTTCCGCCAGGATATCGACCTGATTGCCCGCGTCGTTGATATAGAACTCACGTGAGGGTTGGTAGCCAACTTTCTTCATGACGCGATAAAGCGTATCGCCAAAAGCGGCTGCCCTGGCACTGACTATATTCAATGGCCCAGTTGGATTCGCGCTGACAAACTCCAGCAGAACTTTCTCTTCCTGGCCGAACTCTGAGTCTCCAAAACTCGGCCCTGCCTTGTGGATTTCCCACAGCATGTCGTGATACAGCGCTTTGGAGAGATGGAAATTCAAGAATCCGGGGCCAGCCAGTTCCACCTTCTTGTAAAACTTGTTCTTCTTCAATTCCTTGATCAGCTTTTCAGCCAGCACTTTGGGGGCTGTCTTGTTCTCTTTGGCAAGGATCATGGCCACATTGGTAGAATAATCCCCATGGTCGGCCAGATTAGGTATTTCAACCGTGAACTCGCGCTGCTGGCTGAGGTTCAGGTCTTGCAATATCTTGCAGATGTTGTCATGGATTAGGTGTTTGATCATGCGGAAGCCCTTCCTTGTTATGGCTTGAAAGCTGTTCAAATAACTGGTCTATCTTGTAGAAATTACGTTTTTCAGGCAGGAATATATGCAGGATCACATCTCCCAGATCGACCAGTATCCACTGCCCAAACTCCAGCCCGGCTTTGCCGAGTACGCTCAGTTTGTGTTCCTTGGCCATATCCAGCACATGGTTTGCGATAGCTTTGTTATGCAGATCGGCGTTACCTTCGCAGACAACGATTGCATCTGCATAGTCGATGATGCTTTCCACATCGTACACGCGGATGTTTTCCGCTTTCTTGTCGTTCAGCCATTCCAGAATGGCTTCGAGCTTGATATTGTCAGACAATATCTCCTCCACTTACTTCAATCTCATACATATACACTTGTAGCTGTCGCTAATCCTTCATATAATCTTTAAAGTCCTCACCCAGGATGATTGTGAACTGGACATCCGACTCGGGATTACGTGCCAGCGTATAACGCTGGATACCAGTCATCCTTTGCAGGCGCCGCAGGTCTTGCTCATCTCCGTTGTTGAGAACCAGCACCGATTTATTGTAAATTGGGTAGGGGGTGCTGCTTACCCTAAGCACGTCGATATTCTTGTCCTTGATATACACGCTGTAATCTGCTGCCAGCTTTTCGATGCCACAACCATTGCTTACTTCCACCCGAATAGCCGGCAAGTTTTCCTCGTTATCTTGATTACGCTCGAGCAAGCCAAACATTCTGGTAAAATATGCCAGCAAAGCCAAGGCTATCAACAAGACCAGGATCAGCAGATAGCGCCAGGGACGCTTAGGGGTCAAATCTTCAGATACACCGTTTATTGTCAAATTCAATGTATTATTCCTTGCCATCCAACAAGTTGGCAAACGCGTCCCGCAGAGAGGAAAAGCTTGTCTCGAAAGCTTCGGGTATCACCCTTTGGCCGCCGATCACAGTCATAAAGTTGCAATCTCCGCTCCAGCGGGGAACCATGTGCAGGTGCAGATGTTCGTCGATCCCGGCCCCGGCTGCTTTGCCCAAGTTCATCCCAAGATTTACTCCTTCGCAGGCATAGACAGACTTGAGGGCTATCTCTGCTTGCTGTGCCAGATGGCCCAATTCTGCCAGCTCTTCCGGTTTTAGCCCGGAAAGCGAAGCGCAATGCCTGTAGGGAACCAGCATGATATGCCCGTTGTTGTAGGGATAACGGTTGAGCATGGCATAACAAAACCTACCCCGGTAAAAGATCAAGTTTTCGGCATCCGCCTCAGTATCCTGCCAGCGGCAAAGGATGCAATCTCCAGGCTTGGGCGAACGGATATATTCTGAACGCCAGGGAGAATACAAGTATTCCTTATTCATAGGGGTCTTCTATGAATTGCTCGCGCAGACCCAGGATATGTCCTTCCGGAACGTGCGCGTGCACCAGGATGTTGTGTCCTTCCAGGATGCAGTCTTCGCTGATATAGCTGTCGGAAATGAGGCTGTTCGGTCCGATCGAGCATCCCGTCCGCACTGTTGTCTTTCCTTTCAGGATGCAGTTTTGGAAGATTTCCACATCCGGCTCGATGGCAACTTCATCATCGATATACACGGTATTGGGATTGTGGATCACCACCCCGTTGTTCATCCATTTGCGGCGAATTCTGTCTACAAAGAGGTCTTCCAGTTCCGCGAGCTGTTCCTGAGAGTTGACGCCGGCCACCTCCATCAGATCCTCCAGCACCACAAAGGAGACGGTCTTGCCCGCTGAATGCAATATGGAAACTACGTCCGTTAGATAGTATTCATGCTGATTATTGGCGTTGGATATCTGTTTCAGGGACGCAAAGAGGTCTTCAGATTTGAAGCAATAGATTCCCGTGTTCCATTCTTTGATGGCGCGTTGTGTTTCGGAAGCGTCTTTGTATTCCACAATACCCATCACCTGTCCCTTGTCATCCCGCAAGATGCGCCCATACTTGCCGGGATCGTCAAGGAAAGCGGTGAGGACGGTGCAGGAAGCCTGGCTGCGCAGATGCTCCTGATACAGGCGGGACATAGTTTCGCGGCCAAGCAGGGGAACGTCGCCGCACAAAATCAAAACATCATGTCCATGATCATGGAATATCGGTTCTGCCATCATTACCGCATGGCCGGTGCCCAATTGTTCGGTCTGTTCGACAAACTCCAACCTTTCATCTTCCGCGAGGCAGGCTATCACGCTTTCTTTCTGGAAACCCACCACGATGCATACACGCAGGCATTCAGAGTCCAGCGCCAGATCCACGACCCTTTGGATCATGGGTTTTCCGGCGATGGGAAAAGTTACCTTGGCCCGGGTCGATTTCATCCGGGTGCCTTTACCTGCAGCAAGGATCACAGCTGCGAGGTTATTCATTACATATCTCCTTGTGATTCTATTTCTTGTATTAATGTCTCAATGTTTTTGCGCAGCACAGGATGCTCCAGATTGGGAGCCAGCTCAGCCATAAGCCTGAGCGCGAAAAGCCTGCGATGCATTTCGGGGTGCGGCACGGTCAGCTTGTCGGTGTTGATGACCAGATTGCCATACAACAGGATATCGATGTCGATCAGGCGTGGCCCCCATTTCTCCTTGCGTACCCTGCCCAGTTTTTGCTCTATCTCCAGTGCTGCTTCCAGAAGCTCCAGGGGCGGGAGGGTGGTTTCGATCTCCAAGACCTTATTGTGGAAATCCGGCTGGTCTGTCTTGCCCCAGGGTCTGGTTTTGGCGAGGCTTGAAGCTCTCTGGATCCTGATTCCCGGTTGAGCGGCCAGTTCCAGACAGGCTTTATGTATCTGTTCCCGGGGCTGTTCAAGATTTGCGCCGAGGCATAGGTAGGCGTTCATGAGCGGGTTCTGGAAAGCTCCACCTCCACCGATCTCAGGCTGCCCGGGATGGGTACAGAGGGTTTCTGGATGCACAGCGTCACTTGCTGGATCAGCGGAAAGTCAGCCAGCAGTTTGGTGGCCAGTGTGTTGGCGCAATCTTCAAGCAGCAGAAACTGGTGAGTTTCCATCACTGTTTTGATTTCCTGGTAAACTTTAGTATAATCTATGGTATCTTCCAGGCGTCTGATACGGTCGTCAATCCGGGGATCTGTAAAGAGTTGTGCTGTCACTATAAAGCGCTGTCCCAGTTTCCGTTCTTCATCGTGAAGTCCGTGAAAACCATAAAAAACCATCTCATTCAACCTGATGATCATAATTTCCTTCCTATGCTTACCTGCATTTTACCGCCAATCTTTCTATCAAACAACCTGACAATATAAAAACTAAGCGCCATGGCTCCGAAAGCAATAAGGATAGATGGCAGTTCTGACAGACTGCGGGAAGCCAGCCAATAACCAAAAAAAAGAAAGGTCAGAGGCAGCAGAAACACCAATATGGCAGATAATACCCGGTTGCCGGGAGCAATATTCAATTGCACCAGATCGCCTTCCTGTAGCCGTAGATCGGTGATTATCTCAAACACCGCGGGAGTGCTTTTGGCAAAACACATACCTTGCATGGAGCAGCTCTTGCAGCCTCCGCCCCGCGTAACTTCCACTTTTACCCGGCTTCCTCGCACCTCAATCACGGTGCCCACGTCTTCCGGCAGTTCTTCTTTCATCCCTTCACTTCCTTGCCTGGCTGCCTGCTGCCAACCGGGCCAGTATCGCGCTGCTGGAAAGCCCTTCCTTAAAAGCCAGGCTGTGGACTACACCGCCCCTGCTCAAGACAAAATCCGAGCCTACTATATCTTTCACTGCCCAATCTCCGCCTTTTACAAGGACATCCGGGCAGATCAATTCTATCAGTTCAGATGGCGTATCCTGTTCAAAGATCACCACGCAATCCACGCATTCCAGGGCTGCCAAAACCAAAGCTCGTTCTTGCTGGGGGATGACCGGGCGACTGTCGCCCTTGAGCCTGGACACGCTGGAATCGCTGTTGAGCCCGACAATGAGACGGTCTCCCAGTTCGCGGGCTTCTTCCAGATAGCATACATGGCCTGCATGCAGGATATCGAAGCAGCCGTTGGTAAACACTATTTTGCTCCCCTGCTTGCGCCAGCTTTCAAGCAGAGAGGGAAGCTCTTGCCAGGTTTTGATCTTAGCGCTGCTCATTGTAGCTCTTCAGCAGTTCGTCCGGGCCTACGCTGGCTGTGCCCACGATGCCGCAGGCGACTCCGGCGGCGTGATTTGCCACTTTTGCCGCAAGATGGATATCCGCGCCGCTCACGTAAGCCAGGGTCAGAGCGCTGATGACGGTGTCGCCGGCTCCGGAAACGTCAAACACTTCCCGAGCCGCGGTGGGCAGGTGCCTGGCTTGTTTGCCGCCGTCGAAAACATACATTCCCAGACTGCCTCTGGTCACAATCAGGTTTTTGATCTGCATCTCGCTGCGCAATTGGCTGGCAGCAGCCAGAAACTCGTCCTCGCTTTCAAATTCCATATCCAGAATGTCCTGCAATTCGCGGAAATTGGGTTTGAAGATATCCACTCCCCGATACTGCCTGAAATTCCTATGTTTGGGATCAACGGCCACTGGAATGCCCAGACTTTTTGCCAGTTCCAAAGCCCCGGAGATCACCTCTCTGGTCAATACCCCCTTGTTGTAATCTTCAATAATCAGCGCCTGGCAGCCGGGAAGAAGCCTGCGCAAGCTGTCAAGGAGGGCTGTCCGGGCTTCGTTTCCCAGGTCAATTTGGGTCTCGCGGTCGATACGTACGATCTGCTGGTTCGTTGCTACGATCCTGGTCTTCAGGGTTGTCTTTCTGTCCGGATCGGCGATCAAACCGTCAGTTGCCAGGCCTTTGCGCTCCATTATCTGTTTCAGGTCTTGCGCCGCGCTGTCCCTGCCGGTCACGCCAAGCAAGATTGCATCCCCGCCCAGGGATTTTACGTTCAACGCAGCGTTTGCGGCGCCACCCAGGCGGAACTCCTCTTTCTGAGCTTCCAGGACAGGCACGGGCGCTTCGGCGGAAATGCGCTCCACCTTGCCCCAGATGTAATGATCCAGCATGATGTCGCCCAGAACGAGGACGCGTTGCTTGCCAAACTTGGCCAGAAACTCCCTGATCATGATTTCTCCAGTGGATACTGGCCGTTGAAGCAGGCGTAGCAATACTCGTCCGGACTGTGCAGGCAAGCTCTCAGTTCATCCAGTTCCAGGTGCTTGAGGCTGTCAACCCCCGTCCGTTGCCGGATTTCTTCCAGGCTGAAGCGGTTTGCCACCAGTTCTTCGGGATGGGGCGTATCGATGCCGTAATGGCAGGAATGGCACACCTGGGGCGAGCCGATGCGCAGGTGTATCTCAGCCGCTCCGGCTCTTTTGATTATCTTCACTATCTTGCGGATGGTGGTTCCCCTCACGATTGAGTCGTCAATCAACACCACTCTTTTGCCTTCAAAGAAGTTGGGCAGGGCGTTGAATTTCTGATGCACGCTCTCGTCGCGGATGGTCTGTTCCGGTTTGATAAAGGTTCGTCCGACATAGTGGTTGCGGATCAGGCCTATGGAAAGTGGGATGCCTTTTTCTGCCGCGTATCCCACCCCGATAAAGTTAGACGAGTCCGGCACGGGCACCACGCAGTCCGCCTGCAGATCGGGGTCTTTTTGGGCAAGCCGGGCACCGATCTTTTCCCTCACGTCAAACACGTTTTCGCCAAAATGGAAACTGTCCGGACGCGAGAAATAGATGTGTTCAAAACTGCAATAGGCATTTCTGTGCCGTTCCCGGTAAAGATTGGGATCGTTTTCCATCACTGTGGTTCCCTCGCTGTTTACCCTGATGATTCCGGCTGGAGGCACTTCCCGCCGCTCCAGTACACCCAGGATATCCAGGACGCAGCTTTCAGAGGCTACCACCACAGCCCCGTCCCGGGTTTTGCCCCACACCATGGGCCGGATGCTGAGCGGATCGCGAAACATGTAGAGTTCGCTGCGGGTGCAGAATACGCTGGAATACGCGCCTTTGATATCGCGCATCAACAGGCGGATGGCGTCAGCGATTTCCCGTCCCTGGGAGATTTGCCAGGCAATGTATTTGACCAGCAGCTCGCCATCGTTGTCGCTGTTGAAATAGACGTTTTCCGCTTCCAGTTTGGCCCTTACGGCGGCATAGTTGACGAGGTCGCCATTGCTGGCCAGGGCGTAGGAAGGGCCAAAGAGGGTCTCCACCAGGTGGGGTTGCGAGTTGAAGCTGGTGGCGCTGCCTTTGGTGGGATAGCGGACATGGCCGATAGCCAGGCTGCCGGGCAGGGAATCCAGCACATCTTCGTGGAAAACATCCTTCACCAGGCCCATGCTCTTGTGCAGCCTCACCACCTTGCCATCGCTCACAGCCATGCCGCAGCTTTCCTGGCCCCGGTGTTGCTCGGTAAACAGCCCCAGTGTCGCAAGATTGGCAGCTTCAGGGCTGCCGAATACGCCTATGATCCCGCACATCAGCTTTTCCCTTTGCCGGAAAAATCCAGCTTGTTCTCACGCTTTTCAAGCAAGCGCAGAATGTTTTCCTGATGCTTGTAGATGATCAGCGCCGCCACCACCATGGTGAACCACGGAATGGAAGGAGCTCCGGAATGATACCAGTTCCAAAAGAATTGAGCCAGGCAGAGAAAAAGCACCCCGGTCACGGATGCCAGGGAAACATAGCGGGTGAGAGCCACGATCAGCACAAAGAATATCAGGGTGGCAAAAAGCGGAACGGGAGCCGCATAGATGAACACGCCCGCTGCAGTGGCAACGCCTTTGCCTCCCTTTCCTCCCAGAAAGATGGAGTACATGTGCCCCAAAATGACCATCAGGGCAGGCAACAGAGCCACGAATGGATCGATGGGGCTATCGAACAGGGCGGGAAAACAGGCGGGGATCACGCGCAGGCAGAGCCAGGCCACGCAGAAGCCTTTGAGAAGGTCAAACAGCAGCACCAGGACTCCGGTTCCCGCGCCAAACTGGCGCAGGGCGTTGGTGGCTCCGATATTTCCGCTGCCGCCGCTACGGATGTCCTTGCGGTGCAACAGCCTGCCAAGCAGGTAACCGAAGGGGACGCTGCCGAGCAGATAGCTGGCGGCGCATACGATTAGCCAGAGAAGCGGGAAAGTCATTGTTCCAACTCGCTTTCTTTTTTACCTTTAAAAATTAACTTGATGCTCACGCCTTCGAAGGAGAACATGTCCCTGATCTGATTTTGCAGGTAGCGGCGGTAGTTCTCGCTCACCAGGGCGGGCTGATTGCAGAAAAAGACGAAGGTGGGGGGCTTGACCGCCGCCTGGGTCACATAGTGGATCTTGACATGCTTGCCCGTTTTGTGTGTGGGTGGGCGGCGCTCCACAACCTGTTCCATAAAGCGGTTCAGTTCGCTGGTGCTGATCCTCTTTTTGCTTTCTTCCTCGATCTTGACCACCATTTCCATCACCCGGTTGATGCGCTGGCCTGTTTTGGCGGAGATGAACAGCACCGGAGCGTATTGCAAAAATGGCATCTCCTCGTGCAGGCTGGCTATGAACCTGCCGGTGCTGCCGCTGTCCTTTTCCACCAGATCCCATTTGTTGAAGACCACCATCACTTCCTTGTGCCTGCGTTTGGCGTAGGAGGCGATCTTCACATCCTGGGCGGAAAGGGGCTCATCGGCAGCCAGCACGATAACCACCACATCCGAGCGGTCAACCGCTTCGATGGTGCGCATCACGCTGTAATATTCCACTCCATAGTTGACCTTGGTCTTGCGCCGCAGTCCTGCTGTGTCGATCAAGATATATTCGTTTCCATGATAGCGGAAGACACTGTCGATGGCATCCCTCGTGGTGCCGGGCACATCTGTCACGATCTGTTTTTCCTGCCCCAAAAGCAGGTTGACGATGGAGGACTTGCCCACATTGGGTTTGCCTACCACGGCTATCTTGATGCGTTCATCGGCGGGTTCATCCGCCGCGGCTTGGGTATCCGGCATCAGTTTGAGCAGCTCATCCAGGAAGTTTCCGGTGTTGCGTCCGTGACTGGCTGAGATGGGGAAGGGGTCGCCATAGCCAAGCTGCAAAAAGTCGTAGAGTTCCCACTCAAACTTCTCGCTGTCTGTTTTGTTGGCTACCAGCATCACCTTATCCCGGTGGGGATAGAGGATGCGGGCTATCTCGCGGTCGATGTCGGTGCTTCCGGTTTGAGCGTCCACCATAAAGATGATCAGGTCGGATTCATCGATGGCCAGGATGGCCTGATGCCGGATCATCTTGTCCATCGCTTCGCCGCTGTCAAAAACAATGCCTCCGGTATCCACCAGCTTGAAAACCTTGCCGTTCCATTCCACGTCTTCATATTTGCGGTCTCGCGTGATACCCGCTTCCGGATCCACAATAGCCACCCGCTTACGGCATAAGCGGTTGAATAACGTGGATTTGCCCACGTTGGGGCGTCCCACTATGGAGACAACGTGTTTCCTCATTGTGCTTTTCTCATTTCAAGCTGATTTTTGGCGCAAGTCTTTTCTCAGCCGCTATTTTGTCAATGGCTTAGTGCTTCACGCGGTTGGATGGCACGCCAGGGGGATTCAGGTTTTGCCAAAGCGCCTGGATTCAGGAGCAGACCTCAGCCGCCAGGCCGCCTGCGGTGAGCTGGGAAAGATAGAGGTCAGGGCAGGCGTTGATTTCCAGGATCACCGGCCCGTTGACCGACACCGCCACGTCCCATCCTGCGAATTCCAGTTCGTGGAAGGCGTGGCATGCTCTTTCAACCAGGTTTTTCAGCTCCTGCCAATGCTCCACCGTCACGTCTTCGAAGCGGATTCCGCTGTTGGGATGCGCCTCATAACTCAGCGTGTCGTAAAAAGCTGTGCCCACCCTGTCCAGTCTGCCAGTTTCCAGATTCACATTCAAAGCCAGGCCGCCCTTGTGCATATTGTCCACAACCTGGCCGTCCCTGCCAAAGCGGATGCTGGCGGCGAGTATCTTTGCCTGGCCACGCCGGTAGCGGCTCAGCACCCTGATCGAGTTTACGGAATCGGGATAGACCCGGCTCAGGGACTCGCATTGCTCAACGCCAGGCTGCAGGATGAACGGGCGTTTTCCGCAGCGCTGCCTGATCTGTTGCGCAGATAGTATCTCACCGCCGTGTTTGAAGTTGCCATCGGCATTGAGGTCGTAGGCAAAGATATCCGTGCCAAGCCTGCCCATACTGTATTTGAGGATCAATCTGCCTGATTTCTGGCTTTGGATCAGGACGTCGGCGGCGCTGTCCGTCAGAGGCTGGCCATCCGCGCCGTAAAAGCGTCTTCCCCTGTATTTGAGGATTATGCCCGGATGCGGAAGGCCATAGCGTTCCATCAGGTCTGCAAATAGGCTTTTATCCCTGCAGATGATGCTGTAATTGTGGGGAGTGTGGGCTCGTTGCGAAATCCTCCACCAAGTGGTGGGAGGCACGTAGCTCTTCATTTGGGCAAGGCTGAGCTGGCAGTCCTTCGCGAACATCCGGTGCTGGAAATACTGCTGGGGAAATGCGCGCCAATGCAGGCTGAGGGCCAGGAATTCCCAGATCTGCCGCGCCAATGGTTTGCGTGGCTTCACCATCCTGTAGCTGTCAACGCACTCCCCCAATATGGAGTAGAACCCCTTTATCCTTTCAACGTAAGCTTTGATTATATACATGCTGTTCCCTGTCGCTTTTTCTTTGGCAAGCCATGGTTGCTCATCTTTTCCACCGCTTGGGTTCAGTCAAGAAAAACCGCATCACTTCAGTTTTAAATATTGTCCACGAATTACACGAATTATAAAGGGTGGAAAGGTGAAATGGTGGAAAGGAGCCCTGAAAACAAGCACCCCAGACCATACTCCGTGTCATCCCGGGCAGACGGGGCCCCTCTGGGGTGGCTGACCCGGGATCCAGTCTTTTAGAAACGCCCACGAATTACACGAATTAACACGAATTATAAGAACAGGATTGGGGCAAGTGTCCAGCCAAAAAACAACCACCCGATACCGAAACAAAGCCCCCCAGACTACCAACCGTGTCATCACGGCCTGAGAGCTGTGATCCAGTCTTTTAGAAACAACCACCCGACCCCGAAACAAACCACACCAAACCATAAAACTGTGTCATCACGGCCTGCGAGCCGTGATCCAGTCTTTTAAAAACAATCACCCGACCACAAAACAAAGCGCATCAGACACCAACCCGTGTCATCCCGGGCAAGCCGGGGTCCTCGACGGATCGGCAACGATCCGTTGGGGTGAGATAGCTTGCCCCGGGATCCAGTCTTTTAAGGCTTCAAACAACCACCATAAACATCACCTGACAAGCGTAACCTTTTTACTCAACGCCCCTATCCCATTGACCTTCAGGTTGAGAATGTAAACACCGCTGGAACACTGCCTGCCAGCTTCATCCCTGCCATCCCAATAGCTGAATTGCTCACCTGCCTTGCCGGGATCAAGCGCGATGCTCTTTACTCTTTGTCCCTTGATGTTGTAGATGTCTATGCTTGTGCTTGTTACCCTTGTTTTGTTATTACACTGATTGGAGGACAGAATAACCTTGAGATTGGTGAAAACCGTAAAGGGATTGGGATAGGCGGCAAGCTTCGGGGCAGGTAGCTCCGGAACCACCGGATCGTCAATGGCAACCCAGGGCTCTGCTCCATACTCATAACAGCCCATGTCGATGCGACCATCCCAGATGCGCCAGTTGCCTGCCAGATCGTAAGGAAGCAGGCCAAGGCCCTCCGTGTCCGGAGTCCCGCAGTTGATGCAGGGTGAGGCGGCGGAAAGGCTGTAATAGAGCGGATCGTTGGTATCATCACCACCCAGAAAGAGGGGGTTGCCAGTGATATTGGTATCAGAGTAGTTAATTGTACAACCAATCCATGGCCAAATATCGCTATAACCATTCCTGATCAGGTTGTTTTCGAGGGTCAATGTAGTGGGGATACCTGTCCCATCCATGGGATTGATGGCGATTTCCTTGGACCTGTTGTTATAAAATATGCAGTTGGAGATTGTTACATTCCCATTTACCATCAGAGCTTCGCCGTTACCGGTATGCCCGGCAAAGGTGCAGTTGGTGATGTTCATCTCCGGATATGTGTGTCCAACTATTAACACACCTCTTTCGTTGCAGTTTATATTCGAAAACAAACAGTTCCGGAACGTATAATACTGTTGTGATTGGGGATTTAAAACTCCACCAAAACAAATAGCCTGAGCATCATCATCCGCCATTGATAGATTAGTAAATATTGAATTCTCTACGGTAAGACTCTGTCCTGCCGATGTCCATATTAAAGGCTTTGCCCACACTTGATTACTGGTATATGTTGATGCTGCGTTTCTGAAAACTGAGTTCCGGATTGTTCCGGTGATGTAGCCATCAGTATATAACATTCCCATTTGGTCGGTTGTTATATCCTCGATCGTAATACCATCCCAAAATACATTTGAAGCCCGTGAAATATCTATCACTGCATACAAATCCGGACTCAGTTCATGCATCCTGAGGTTTTTCAGGTGCAGCGCTTCTTCCTCAAAGCCCCAGATAGCACAACTGTTGTCCGATCCGGTGGAAGTGATGGACAGGTCCTCCAGGCTGGCATTGCTCTGATAAAAGCTTGTGAATACATTTAAAGGATTGTATTGCACATTGGCATAAAATGGGTCCATCTCACCCACTACCTGGGTCTCCTCAATCCCTGCACCCCTGACCCTTACCCAGCTTTTTAAAGGTATTGGAAACACCTGCTGGTTGACGGTGCGGGAATAGGTGCCCGGAAGCAGGTGTACCGTCTTAGGGTTCGAGCTGTCGGAGGCAACCCTGTAGATTGCCGTTCTGATTGTCTTGAGGGCTGTCGCGGGACTCAAACCGTCGTTGGCGTCGTCTCCCTCCGGAGACACGTATAGGTCGTGGTTGATCTCCTGGTGATGGAACGCCTGGGCGTCTATCAGCAGTTCAAATTCATTGCCGGAAGCCCTTAAAGCTGCGGCGTAGAAACTGCTGGGATTGGTTACCGTGAACATCTCGAGGGGAATGCTCAGGTCATTGTTGATCGAGTGGGCAACTATATCCTGTCCTGCCCCGGCTGTGTTGTTGTATATGGAACAACGGTTAACCGGATCAAAGGTAACGTTTACTGACCCCATGTAGCCATTGATGTATATACCACCTGCCATTATATAAGCATAATTGTCAAATATCCGAACCCCACTCAGCACTGTCGTGCTCTTAAATATGTTTATGCCTGCTCCGTATGGAGAAGCATTTCCAAACAGTGAACAATTTGTAATTACTGATGTGCTATTCTCCCCTAATGATATTCCTGTCCTGCTATTAGTTATGGAAAAGCCACGGATACTGATGTTCTGGACATTTTGGTTGACTCTTATGCCTCGCGCATTCAGGCCGCCATCAATGATGGTTGAAGCAATATATGAGGGGTCATTGGATGAATATTCCAAACTTACGATAACGATATTGTTTACAGAAATATTTACATTCTCCATATACCTGCCCGGGTACACAAGAATTGAATCCCCGGGTGACGATGCTGTAACCGCCGTTTGAATACTGGAATATTGCCCTGCTCCGTTGATATCGACAATTCTGGTTACGGCACGCAGCCCCATGCCCATCAAACACAAGAGCCCGGCTATGATCCATCTATATCTTTGCATGTCAACTCCCATAAGCGGGGAGGGCATAAAGCTGTGCCCCAGATGCTGGCGCAAGACTCCACCCCTTGTTTTTACGGCTCTTTGAGGGCATACGGCACTCCTCGTTACTAACAATCTTATTATTGCAAAGCTACTAAGCGCATTTTATCATCTGATAATTACAGGTCAAGTTCTTTTTTCTCTTTGTCGGTATCCGCGGCTGACGCCGTATGATATTCTTTGCTTTTGCGTTATCACAATTTACTTTTTTCTGGCATGACATTCTTCCGTTTGCAGTTTCATACTTTGCTTTATTTGAGTATGATGATCTTGCGTTTGTGTTTTCATTACTGGCTCTCTGTCCGCATGAAGTCCAAGAGCCAACTTGTCTGGAGGCAGTTTGCAGTCTGGTAAGGCTCTTGAACTCCATGCTGGCTGTGTTTGGAGTTCGAGACGGCAAGATAGGTTTCATGCTTATGCCAGTCCTGAAGCCGGCTCGGACTTCAAACATTTTTACTCAAGACAGGTTCCGGGTCAAGCTGTTCACGCAGATATTCGCGGATAATATAAGGGCTGCCGAAGTCTGTTCGGCAGAGGCAACGGAGTTGCCTGTCTGGAAGAGACCTCCGGTCTCTGTGGCAAACGGACTTTGCCACCCCTGGGAACTGGATCCCGGGTCGCTGCCCGGGATGACACAGTTTTGAGGTCCGGTGTGTTTTGTTTCGGGGGGAACCATTCCACCGTCAAATATCTGCGCTTTTATCTGCGCCAATCTGCGTGAACTACCTTTTCACCTTCAAATATCCTGCTGATCCTGTCGATCCCGTTATCCGCGTTCTATAATCCTTTCCACCATTTCACCAACTCATAAACAGAACGCAAACAATATAGTATTACATTCACCAAATACAATGTCAATAATCTGCATATTCCTTCATAGCGCCCTCCCTTGCTGCTCCTGCATTTGGTGCCATCATCCTTAGGTCATCCCTCACCAAGTTAAGGATGACCTACGGAAAATATAGACTTAGCCCACCCCGTCAAATGAGGGCGGCATTTATTTCAGGCATGCGCATTAATTGGCAAGTTCCGCGCGAAAGGGGCAAAGAAAAGCCCCCAAGTGGCTGGGGGCTGAAGGATTATGCAGCGCGTTGCGGCTGCCTAACGTAATATCTTACTTAACGATAACGAATTCGATGCGGCGGTTTTCGGCGCGGCCTTCTTCAGTATCGTTGGTGGCGATGGGTTGGGAGGAGCCAAAGCCCTGGGTGGTGAGGCGGGCTTCATCGATGCCGTTGCTGGCCAGGAATTTCTTCACAGACTCGGCGCGACGCAGGGAGAGGTCATCGTTGTATTTATCGGTGCCGACGTTGTCGGTGTGGCCCTGGATGTCGAGTTTGACCTTGGGGCTTTTCTGCATGGCTTCCACCACTTCTTTGAGGATGTCCTGGGCTTCATCGGTCAGCTTGTCGCTGTCAAATTCAAACTGGACTCCCTTGAGGGAGAAGTCTTCTTCCATGGTCACATAGTTGCGCAAGATGCGGGTGGGTTTTCTGCGGGCGGAGCTGTCGTCCTTTTTGCCGCCGAAGGTGTAGCCAACGCTCAGGTATGGATTGAGGAAGCCGTCGTTCATGTCGTCTTCTTCGAGGTTGTCGATCTTGTCGTTGAGTGAGTGCACAAGCTGCAGGCCAAGGTCCATATTCAGGTTCCATTTGGTCATGAAAGACACGCCCACGCCAAAGGTGGGAAGCATAAATGCCAGGCCGCTTTCGTCAAATTCTGTCTTTTTGCCACCCGCCACCGGCTGGAGGTAACCCTCGGAGCTGAAGCTGGCAAGGCCCAGGCCCAGATTGGCGTAGGGGGCGATGCGGGTCAGGGCGCAGTCTTCAAAATTGATGACCGCTTTCTTGGTGGGACGGTATTTTACCAGCAGGTCGGCGCCGAACAGGCTGGCTTCGTAGTTGCCGGTTTGATTTTGTTTTTCCACATCGCGCTCGCCGCCCATGCGGGTCATATAGGGAGCGATGCCGACGCTCAGATAGTCCTTGAGCCATGCTTCATAGGAAAGGCCGAAATTGCCGTGGGTGTCGTCAGTTCCGTCAAAATCGCTTTTGGACATGGTGAGTCCGCCGCGCAGGCTAACGGTGCTTTCAAAGGCGAAAGCAAGCTGTGAGACAGCCATTATAACCAATGCTATCAGAATGATGCGTGTAATCTTTGTCATTAAATTTACCTCATATTTTTTGTGGTTCGAGTCATAATATTCCGATGCCAGTTTAAGTCAAGGAAATAATTCATCCCTATCAACTAACTGTGGTGCAAAGGGCAAAGACGCGGGAAAGCCGCATCTGAAGGGATCCTCGCACAGAAATGATACCGTGGACAATCCATAGGGAACAATTCGGTTGGAAAAAACTGCGGAGAGCTTCCTCCGCGAGGTCGGATTGTTCTTTTCAATTGACAAGAAATCAGCCGTGTATTTTTCTTGTTTGAAATATATCTTAGGGATAAAGCACTATACATGAGACTGTTTGAAACACATGCCCACCTCGACCTGCCGGATTTTGAACCAGACCGGGAAGCGCTGATCCAGAAATGCTTCGACAGCGGAATCGAGTATATCATCAACATCGGTTTTAACCGCGAAACCTCGCTTAATTCGCTGGAACTGGCGAAGAAGCATCCCCATATCTTTGCCACGGTGGGATACCATCCCCACGATGCCACCGATTTCGATGCCGAGTTTGTGAAGCGTCTGGCCAGAGAAAAAAAGGTGCTGGCGATCGGAGAGATCGGTCTGGACTTTTTCCGCAACCTGTCGCCTTTTACGGTGCAGCGGGATGTTTTTTACAACCAGGCGATGCTGGCCGTGGATTATGACCTGCCGATTGTGGTGCACAACCGGGACGCTCACCAGGAGTGCTTCAAGATACTGAAAAGCGTAAACGCCAAAGACGTTGTATTCCACTGCTTTTCCGGCGATATCATCTTTGCCCAGCAGGTGCTGGACGAGGGCTGGCTGATCTCCTTCACCGCCACGGTCACCTATGCCAACTCCAATCTGAACGACGTGATCCGCATGGTGCCGGCAGACCAGTTCATGCTGGAAACCGACTGCCCCTACCTGCCTCCCCAGCATCACCGGGGAGAGCGCAACAGCCCGCTGCATCTGCACAAAGTGGCAGAAAAGCTGGCTGAGGTGCGGGAAACCACGCCCAACGAGATTGCCGAACAAGCTTTTATCAACGCGCACCGGTTTTTCCGAGTGCCGCCTGATCCGGTGAAACCGCAACATCACAAAGCCGGACACAAAGGCAAAAGCAAAAAAAGCAAGAAAACTAAATAAATCCAAAGAGATAGATAATGAATAAACTACTGATCCTGAGCTTTGCGCTCTGTCTGGCCGCGGGCTGGTTGTGGGCGGGCAACTCCATCTTTTCCTATGATGGCTTTCCAGTGCAGTATTACGGCACGGATATCTACAGCCTGGGCATGGGGGACACCGGCGCCAGCGACATCTTCCGCATCAACGCGGGTTACGGCAACCCCGCCATGAGCAGCCTTGGCAACCGGACTCTGTTTTCCACCGGCATCCTGGCCGGCTATAACCGGTACCGTTCCAGGGACGGGGGAGGCGATTACAGCTATCTGGACAACTCGCTGGACTTCCCCTATTTCAGCCTGAGCGTTCCCGTCAAAAGCCACCGCGTGGGCTTCCAGTTCCATTCCCAAGCCTCCGGGGTGGTGGAAAACCAGCGAGAGTTCAACGGCTCGCTGGAAAAGCAAAGCATGGACAGATACCTGTTCCGGGGCGATCTGATCTACAGTTACGCCTGGCCGGGATTTCAGGCGGGAGTGAGCGGCAACTACTATTTCGGGCACGAGACGCGCACTTTGTCACGCACGGACGCGGACGTGTATTTTAACACCAGGGAAGAGCTTTCCAGGGGATACAGCAATCCCAGCCTGACCGCCGGCGTGCTCAAGTATTTTGACAACTACTCCTTTGGCGCGTACTATGGCTTGCGCGCCACCCTCAAAGGCGATGAGACCCGCACCTCCATCCACGAGGAGGAGCAAAGCGACTGCGAATACAAGCTTCCCGACAGGCTCGGCTTGAGCGGAACCGCGCGTTTGAGCAAGGAGATCAAGGTAGCCAGCGACCTTAACTATGAGCTGTGGAGCCAGATCAATGAGGAGGATTACCGGGACGGCTGGAAACTGGGGCTGGGCCTGGCTTACGAACCGCGTCCCGACAAGGATAAAAAGGTGTTTTTGAGGCTGCCCCTGCGGGCTGGGGTTGCCTACCGCCAGTTGCCTTTCCGCTCCGGCGGAGAGTATCTGGACGAGCTGACGTTGAGCGGAGGCATGTCCGTGAAATTCAAGGACGGGCAAAACAGGATCGACATCGGTTTTCAGTATCTGCAAAGAGGATCGCTGGATCAGAACGGGCTTTCCGACAATAGCTTCATGCTGATGTTTGGCTTTACCGGATCCGACCTTCTGAACAAAGCTGCCAACCGCAGCGCCCCCAGAGAGATACCTGTGAAGGAGGACGCTGAATAGTGATGGGATCACAAGCAAACCCGGAAGGTAAACGAATTCTGCGCGCGGTGGCTGCCAGAAGAGGACTTCTGGAAGCAGACCTGCGCGCTACAGTGGAAGACCTGCCCGATGAAGCGCTGCTTGCCAATATCGACCTGGTTTCCGACCGCATCCGTAAAGCGCTCTATTCCAATGAACCGCTGGTGATCTTCGGGCATGACGATCCGGATGGCATCACCAGCACCTACATCCTCTACCAGTTTTTAAACTCCTGCGGCTATCAGAGGCACAACTACTTTATCCCCAACCGCAACCTGGAACCGCACGGCATTCAGCAGGGCTTCATCGACTATGTGCGTGATGGGGGCTACACGCTGGCGATCGCCGTTGACAACGGCATTTCCAGCTATCAGGGGGTGGAAGCCCTCAGCAGGCTTGGCTGTGACACGATCATCGTGGATCACCACCTGATCCAGCCGGAACAGCTTCCCAAGGCCTATGGCATCGTCAATCCCCAACTGCCTGACTGCCAGTATCCCTTCAAAGCTTTGGCGGGAGTGGGGGTTGTGCTGATGCTTACCCGCTATCTGGGCAGGCTGCTCGAACATCCCGTGCCGGAATCCGCTTTCTTCTGGACGGCGGTTGGCTCCATCGCGGACAAGGTGCCTATGATTGGACTGAACAGGGTAATCGTGCGCCATGTGTTTGAAAGATGGAACGATATACATGACCAAAGCGTGGATTTTTTGCTGCGCAACTTCAACCGCATCGACAGCTATACGGACATCTTCAACTTTATGCAGTCGGCATCCAGGCTGATCGCCAATGGCAGGGAAGAACGGGGACAACACACCGCGATGCGCTTTTTGTTGCAGATGGGCGATGCCAAAGCCGAGCTGTTTGAAGATATGGAAGCCCAGAAAAAACAATGGGAAAGCGAACTGAACAAGGTCTTCAGGTTTTTGGATACCATCACCGTGGATTATGAGGGCAACGGATTCATCTATTTTGATGACGAGGGAGTGATCCCCTACAGCCTGCTCGGCACGGCGGCAACCTATATTCAGAACAAACTGGGAACACCCACCATTATCCTGGCGCCCCACAACGGACATATCGTCTGTGAAGGGCGCTGCTCCGATGGTTTCAACATGGTGGAGGCCTTCCGCCATTGCCGGGATTTGCTGATCCAGTATGGCGGGCACGTCAAGGCGGCAGGTTTCTCGCTGGATAAGGAGAATTACGATGCCTTCCTGGAGTGCTACAACGAATACCTCAAGTCCGAACTGGATCAAGATCATGCCAAGCGGGAAATTGAAGTGGACGCCAAAGCGGATTTGGCAGACCTCAGCGTGGAAGCCTGGCGGGAGCTTGAACTGTTGCTCCCCTTCGGCCAGCAGAATCCCGAGCCTGTCATCCTGATCCGCAACGTTAGTGTCGATGATCTGCAAAAGCGCTTCAATATCGAAAACTGCGGAAGCAATCTGCGCAGCGGGGAGCAAGGCGAGGCGATCGTTTCCTGGAAAGGGCCCCAGACAGTGCGCTTGCTGGAGTTTCGCAAAAGGAAAGAGCATAAATCAAGGTAGCCAGGCCCATGATCCACGTGAAAGAAACCCTGCGTAAAAGCATCCACATCGGATCGTTGTCGATCCCGCTTTTCTATCGGTATGTGCTGGGTTTCGAGCAGCGCGACTGGATGTCCTATCTGTTGCTGGCGGCGTTCATGGTTAGCATGGTCATAGAGTTCCAGCGCTTCTGGCAGAAAAGCTTCCGCAAGACTTTCTGGAAGATATTCGGCATCGTGCTGCGCAAGCATGAGGTGCGCGATTTCACCGGAGCCACTTATCTGCTTTTTTCGGCAATGATCTGCGTTACGTTCTTCGAGCCGGAAGTGGCTTTCTTTGCCATGTCTTTCCTTTCGATCGGTGATACCTTTGCCGCTTTGGTGGGAATAAACCTGGGCAAGCGCAAGTTTCGCGGCGGCAATAAGTCACTGGAAGGCAGCCTGGCCTGTTTCCTGAGCTGCTTCATCTATGCCCTTGCCTTCAAGCTCAATCCCATAACGGCTTTCACCGGCGCTCTGGCTGCTACGGCGTCCGAGGTGGCCAACCTGCCCATAGACGACAATCTGGAAATGCCGCTGGCGTCTGCCCTGGTCATGTCAATCACCAGGATATTTGTTTGAGTAAGGTAGTTTTATGTTGCTTTCCTATGTGATCCCCACCCTCAACGAACAGGATTCTCTGCGGCAACTGGTGGCGGAAATAGTTGCCAACAGCCATCCCCACGCATATGAGATCATCTTCATCGATGACGGCAGCAAGGATGCGAGCTTTGACGTGATGTCCGAACTGGCAGAGGCTGATGCCAATATCCGGGTGGTCAAGTTTCGCCGCAACTTTGGCAAGGCGGCGGCTCTGCAGTGCGGGTTCCAGCTTGCCCAGGGAGATGTGGTCTTTACCCTGGATGCCGATCTGCAGGACAATCCCCAAGAGATTCCCCATTTTCTGGCTAAGCTCGATGAAGGCTGGGATCTGGTGACCGGATGGAAGCGCAAGCGCCTGGATCCCCTGCACAAGGTGATACCTTCAAAGCTGTTCAACTTTGTCACCGCCCGCGCTTTCGGCCTCAAACTGCGTGATTACAACTGCGGGTTCAAAGCGTACCGCCGTGAGGTGGTCAAGGAATTGAGGATGTATGGCGAAATGCACCGCTACATCCCCGCGCTGGCACATTCTCTGGGTTACCGGATCACCGAGATTCCGGTGGAACACAGGCGGCGCGAATTTGGCAAGTCCAAGTATGGGTTCGAGAGATATCTGCGTGGGTTCTTCGACCTGCTCACGGTGAAGATGGTGACCCAATATGTCAAAAGCCCGCTTTATCTCTTTGGCCGCATTGGCTTGATCTCCACGCTGTTGGGAACCGCCATCACGATCTATCTCACTGTCCTCAAACTCTTTTTTGGACAGCCGCTTTACAACCGGCCCCTGCTCTTTCTGGGCATTATGCTCATCCTGGGCGGATTGCAGTTCATCTCTCTGGGGCTGATTTCGGAGCTGATCATCAACCGGGTGGTTCCTGAACAGGGTCTGCCTGTTTCGATAGAGAAGACGATCAATCTCCCCGCACCGGAGGCCAAATAGAGTGAATCAGGTGGAGCGCTTTTTCCTGCAACGCTATGTGCAAGAACCCAAGCGCAATCTCCTGCGCTTCAGCTTTGTGTTCATGGTCTTGGGGATTGTGCTTTCCGTGGGCATCCTCACAGCCGCCCTCAACCTCTTTGAAGGCTATGAGCGAGCCCTGAAATCCGCTTTGCTGGATTCATTTCCCCATATCAGCATACAGGCGGTGTACTCTCAGCACCTGGATCCCCAAAGCTGCGAAACAGCCAGGCAGGCTCTCGCGGAACGGGCGGAGATATCATTGCTCACACCCAAACTCACTTTCAACCTGATGGCCTATAGCGGAAACAAGGTCAGGGGCGGGCTGGTGAATGCCTATGCCTGGAAACGGGGGGGACGCGTCAACTATGCCAAATATGTTAAAAAAGGCAAGGCCCTCGCAGGTCAGGGAGAAGTGGTCGTGGGCAGCTATCTGGCCAGGGAACTGGGACTGGCTCTGGGCGACACCCTGCATCTGGTCTATCCCAGGATGGATCAGATCAGCCCCCTGGGACTGTATCCCAACGATCATCCCATGAAAATTACAGGCATCTATGACTCTGGCTTTTACGAATACGACCGCTCCCTGATCATCTGCAATCTGAACGATGCGCGAGAGATCATCAGCCTGCCCGAGGGTTTCAGCAGCCTGGAGATCAAGCTCAAACCTGAATACCTCGATGGGGTGGAAGACTTGGCTTATGACTTTGGCAAGTTGTTGGGACGGGATATGAGCGCCACAGGAGTGGCCAACACCCAGTTGCTGCGCATAGTAAAAATGCAGAAGTGGCTTATCTTTATCATCTTCAGCTTTCTGCTGCTGATCGCAGGAATCAATGTAATCAGCGCGGTAAGCACACTGATCTATGACAAAAAGAACGAGATCGCTGTGCTCAAGACCCTGGGCGCCGGCTCAGGCACCATCAAGCGGCTGCTCTATTACCAGGTGGCCTTTGTCTGCCTGGCATCCATCCTTGCCGGGCAACTCTTTGGCTACATCCTTTCCTGGCTGGTGGTGCATCAGCGCTTCTATCAGCTCAAGGGAGAAGTTTACTTTATCAACCGCCTCGAGCTCTACGTTTCACCGCTGAACCAGCTGGTGATCTTTCTGGTAGCCGCCGTTGTCGCCATTCTGTGCATCAGAATCCCCCTGCGCAGGATAGACCGCATGTTCATCATCGATCTTCTGCGAAATCCCTAAGGAGGAAGCAAATTGATCTGCCTGGCTGGAAAATCGCTGCACAAGACCTACTCTGACCGGGGTCAACTCATAGAAGTCCTGAGAGATACAAACTTTGAGGTGGAATGCGGAGAACTTGTCTGCATCACCGGAAAATCTGGCTGCGGAAAGAGCACGCTCTTGCATATTCTGGGGCTTTTGGATGATCCCGACAGTGGCAAAGTGCTGATCGGCGGTGAAGAGGTGTCTTCCAAAATGGCCAAAGCCAACCAGATCCGCAACCGGGATATCGGCTTCGTGTTTCAGTTTCACTATCTGATGGAGGATCTTAACTCCAGAGAAAACGTTGCCCTGCCGATGCTGATTGCCGGTTCGAACAAGCACAGCGCTTTCCAGCGGGCGGATGAACTGCTGGCTTTGCTTGATTTGGAGCAGCGGGTGAACCACTATCCGAATATGCTCAGCGGAGGCGAACAGCAAAGGCTGGCGCTGGCGCGAGCCCTGATCAACAAACCCAAAATAGTATTGGCGGATGAGCCCACGGGAAATCTGGACCCACAGCACAGCATGGAAATCTGGAACCTTTTTGAGAAGCTGAACCGGGAACTGGGGCAGACCTTTGTGATCGTGACCCACGACGCGGAGCTGGCTGGACGCAGCAAGAAAAGATATGAACTGAGAGACGGGATACTGTTCTGAGACCATGAAACGCCCGCGCAAGTTCCTGTCCTTCATTCTCTTTCTGCTGCTGATCAACAGCTTGTTCTTCTTCGCATGGTATGCTCTCGACCTGCAGGGCACTGTGAAGGGAATAGTGGAGCGGGAAGCGGGTAAGGCGCTCGGCGGAAAGTTGCGCATTGCGGATTTCACCATCAGTGACAGGCAAGTCTATGCTCAGGGCATCAGTTTCAAGGCAGCGGACAACTCCCTCTCTTTCGAGGTGGACAACGCCCGGGTGCGCTTCAATCTGCTGCGCTTTATCGTTTCCGGTTTCAAAATCCGCAACATCCTGAACCATATTGAGATCAACAAGGCGGATGTAGCCTTCAACCTCTTGCCCGATGAAGAACCCAAGAAACCTGGCAAGAGGTTTGAACTTCCGGACCTGACCCCTTTTTTCAACGACCTGAAAGTTAAGGAATCCAGCTTCCGCTTTCGGGGCGAGATTCCGCTCGCGCTCACGGAAGAAGGCATGCTGGTGCTGGCTGACAGCCTTGGCGCCATCGATATTGAGGCGCGCAATTCCAAGGTAACCAGAGTCAGCCTCAGCGCGCGCAGCTCCAGCAAGGGACAAATATCTGCGACGGCGGTTCTGGACAAGGGGCGCCTCGTTTCCAGCCATGCCGAGATCAGAAACTTTATCCCCCAATACATCGACCATCCCCAGATCAAGGGCGCGGGCACGGAACTTAACCTTGTGCTTGACGCCTCCCAGCCCGCCAAAAATGCCCGCATCGAGATGAGCGGCAAGGCGATACTCTGGAACACCCACGCCACCCTGCTTGATGACTATCCGGTGCGCATCCCTTATCTGACGGCAGAGATAGATGGCGACCGCCTTTCTGCCGATATCTCGCCCAGCAACGTGGGTAGCAGCTCCCTGGGAGGAAGCCTGAGCTTGACAGGCCTGGGGGGAAAGATGTCCCTTCAGCCAAGCGAACTTACCCTCCAACTGGATCTTGGCATGCTCGATCCTGGCTTGTCGGGACGGGTGGACGCTCAGCTCTTTGCGGAAGGGCCGCTCAAATCTCCCTCGCTTTCCTTAAAGGCTTCATCCCCAGGCATCTCCTATCAGGGACAGGAGGTCAGAGCGGTTACTCTGGAAGCCAACTATAGCGAGGAAGAGCTTTCTTTCAGTTTGCAGGATGCGATCTGGAACGGTCTGGCAGTCAGCCTGGCTGGCGCGATGGACACCAAGTATCGCCGTCTGCTTGCCACCCTGGATGTCTCTCCCGTGGCAGGCGCGAACCCTCCTCTGAGCATTGACGGCTCGGCTGAGCTCGAGCTTGCCTTATATGACAAGCTGCCGGAAGTGAAAGCCACTTTTGGTGGTATCGATTTCCGTGGTCAGGGAATGAGTTTTGACGGCATCATTGGGCAGTTGTTGCTTGTTCCGGCAAGCAGCGGACAACAACAGAACTACTATGTGGACTTGGACCTGAAAGCGGCGGACGGCACCCAAATCAGCGCGGTGGGTGATCTGCTGGACAGGAATTTGCTGCTTGATGCCAACCTCAATACCCTGGAAGTAGCTGGAATCTATCCCCATCCGCTGCTAAGCCAGCTCGCCCCCCTGGTGGGCGGACAGCTCTCCGCTTTTATGCAGGGAGATGAGATTGTCGCCTCCTCGAGCCTGACGCTTGGCACCCGGGGACAGATCGAACTGAATTCCGGGCTGGACCTGCTTGGCTCCTACAACATGAAGTCGCGACAGGGTTTTGCCTCCCTGAAAACAGAATCTGGCAGCTTCAATGGCCAGCCTCTCGATCTGGATTTGGTGTGCGAACTGGATAACACTGCCCTGAAAGTCCATTCACTCGATTTGAACCAGCAACTCCTGCTCAGTGGAGACCTGGATCTGAATGACCTGCGGGATTTCGCCTTTGATCTCAGCCTGAAAGACCTTTCCAGCAGCCAGATCAGCGACTATTACCCAATCCTTGACCTGCCTGAGTTTTCCGGCCTGGGGTTTTCTGTGAGCTACAATCAGCAACGCGGTGAGGAACTGCAGGCGGAGGTGATGCTGGGTGAACTGAAGCTGCCTGGAGTCCAGCCCCTGCAGGCAAGGCTAAGTTTACAGGGGCAGCCGGAGCATATAGAGATTGCGGGAACCGTGAACAATCCGCTGCGTCAGCTTATCGCGCTGCAAGGCACCGCCAATCTCATCGATCAAGGCTCCCTGGACCTGAAGGCCACGCTCGACAAACTGGGATTTGGCGACCTGTTGGAATCCGCTCCGGCGGAAGGCGCGATCAGTGGAGAACTGGGACTGGCAGTGGACAGTTTCATCAGCGCGGAACGGGAGATCAGCTTTACTGCCGATCTGAACTCACCCAGGATCAGCATTCCGGATATGCTGGATTTGGAAGACCTGGATGTGCGGCTGGCTCAGTTCCCCGAGCTTTTGCGGGTGGACACCCTGTTTGTCCGCGCGGCTGATCTGGCCAAAGTGGAATGTTCCGGCGCCTTGGATTACAATTTCCTCACCCAAAACTTCTTTGAGGGCGGCAACAGCCTGGAACTGAAGGTGCAGGGATATCTCTTTGACTGGCTGGACAGGTCTCTGGATATCATCACCTCAGCCCGCGGCGAATCCGACCTGCAATGCACGGTGCAAACCCTGGAAGACCAGTTCCTGATCAAGAGCGGAAATCTGTCCCTGAGGCGGGCTTCGATTTCAATCAAAGACCAGCCCGAACCGATCCGCGATCTCAACTTTGAACTCAGTTTTGACAACAACAGGGTAAATATCGACTCCGCCCATGCCTTCATGGGCAAGGGTAAGCTGACTATCCTCAACGAGTTTGGCGAGGACAGCAGTTCTCATTTCTCGGTGGGATTTCTGGATCTTGGCAGCTTGAAGCTCAAGATCGACGAACCGGGCATCATCGCCAACATCCCCCTCTTCACCGTGCCCCGCACTTCCAGCAACATTGTGTTGCGCGGGCAAAACTCCGAATATGCCACCGTGCGCGGTCCTTTCGAAGACATGGCGATCTCGGCGGAAGTGCTGGTTTACAACGCGGATGCCGTGTATCCGCCCAATACCGACAACCTCCTCAATCTGATCTACAGCTTCAGCGGCGCGCTCAGCAAACCGCAGGAGCAAACTGAGGAGCTGCCCCTGCCCTTCACCATGGATCTGATGATCCGCCTAAAGGACAATATTAAATACACCACCTACCCCACAGAGCTTTATATCGAACCGGACGCCCATCTGCATATCATCTATGACGGCAAGGAGTGGCACGCCGCGGAGGCATATTTCCTGGCGCAACGCGGCTCCATCGACTTCTTTGGCACCGTGTTCCAGGCCGAGGAACTCACCATCAATATCCTGGAATCCCAAGACCTGATCGATATCGAGGGATCGTTTTACCGCAGGGCGGAGGACGGAACCATCATCACCCTGGCGGTAAGCACCGATTCCGACACCTCCAAACCGATCTTTGACCGCCTCAAATTCTCGCTCCAGAGCGATAATCCGGACGACCGCACCATCTCCAACATCTTTGCCCGGCTCAGATACAGCGCCTCCGGAAATGAAGAGGGGCAGCAGGATGGCAACGCCTTGAAGGATGAAGCGCTCAACCTGATCTCGGACAATCTCAATTCCTCGCTGGTGGCCCCCTTCCTCCTGCCGGTGGAAAACAGCCTGCGCCGCTGGCTGAGGCTGGATAGCGTGAGCATCAACGCGGGCTTTATCCAAAACCTGTTCAACGAGTATTCCACGGTCTCCGGTCAATCCGGCGGCTTTGGCAACATGAACCAACTGATGGGAGACGTGGCCAGATTCAGCTCGTCCATCCTGCTCAACAATCTCAACGTTTCCATCAGTAAATACCTGGGACGCAAGCTCTATCTGGACTATATGGTCACCCTGCAGGAAGCCACCGATTTGCAGAGCCAGACCAAGATCACGGTGACCCACGACACATCCCTGCGGCTCTTCCTGCCTGAAAAGTTTCGCCTCACCTACACCTTCAGATTTGAGCACGAAGACAAGGCCATCACCCACGAGATTATGCTCTTCCGCTCCTTCAGATTTTGGGGATTGTAACAAATCCTTTGACAAAAATGGCTTGCTATAAATTATGAAAAAAAAAGAACTATACCCTGGAGGTTCACATGGCTGATGTCATGGATAAAAAGAAAGCCCCTGTTCTCAACGATACCAAACCCAAAGAAGTAAAGCAGACAGATTCTGCCGCCAAAGACGAACTCAAAGTCGGACCCAGGTTCGGTCTGGTGGAAATGATTTTGATCCTGTTGCTGGCTGGAGTGATCTTCATTTTTATCTTCGGACTGAGACAGATGCGGATAGAAAAAGCCGAGATCGCCAGAACTCAAAACCTCTTTGAGCAGATTTTGCCCACCTTCGAAAAGGTCACCACCGCCGCCAAAGCCTATCAGGCGAAAGACGAATTCGGCGCCTGGCCGATCGATATCAGTGAGCTCTTTCCGCCTTCTGAATTGGATACCAAGGAATTTAGGTTCACCATCAGCGACGATGGCGTTGTGACCGCCACCTCCACCAAGGATTTTGGCAAGGAAGGCATCAAAGTCAACTATAATATCCCCGGCAAATCCTTCGAAATTGACGATCCCAATCCGGATGCCAAACCAACCGTGCTGGATTCCTGGTTGCCAGAAGAATAGGCTTTTTGCCCTAACATATTGCAAACCCCGCGCCAGTGGGGTTTTTTCTTGTTCTCTTTCAAACCGGATGGGTAGGAAGTAAAAACAAATCGCCCCAGACTACATACCGTGTCATCACGGGCTGTCGGGGTCCTCGCCAAAGCGCTTAGCGGTTTGGTGGGGTGGATAGAGCCGTGATCCAATCTTTTAGAATAATCATCCACAAATTACACAAATTAACACGAATTAAAAGAACAGGATAAGTGTCCAGCCGAAAAACAAATACCAATTCCCGAACCTAACATAACATTAATCTGCGCCGATCCGCGTCTTTTCTTTTATCCGCGCATATCTGCGTGAACCGCATTACCCGTGATCCAGTCTTTTAGAAACAAGCACCCAGCCCGGAAAAACCGGCATCAATTACTTGACAATCGCATAATTATTCCTATACAATCCGCATAATGCTTCATACCGCCCTCCTTTGCTGCTCCTGCATTTGGTGCCATCATCCTTAGGTCATCCCTTACCAGGTTAAGGATGACCCCCGGAAGACCACTGTCTGTGAGGGTGATGCAAATGAGGCACAAGCTTCCCCATATATATAGGTGCTATGAAAAGATCGTGGAAAGTTGGAAAGGTGTTTTTGAGGTGGAAAGGTGGAAAGGTGAAATGGTGGAAAGGTTCCCCCGTAGTGGACGTCAGCCCCGAAACAAATACCCCCAGTCTATATACCGTGTCATCACGGGCTTGACCCGTGATCCAGTCTTTTGAAACAACCAGCCAACCCTGAAGAAAGCATCTACAGACTATGTACTGCGTCATCCCGGGCAAGCTTGCTTGACCCGGGATCCAGTCTTTTAAGGACTGTTTGAACTTTGCTGAAAACTTGTATGTTTGGCAGAGACGGCTTATTCCGGCCTCTAATCCATGCCGATAACGTCGCGCAGCATGCGAATCTTTTCGGCGGCAAGCTGGCGCGCCCTGGCAGAGCCCTCTTCTAAAATCTCGATGATGCCCCGGGGATTTGCCATCAGTTCCGTGTAGCGCTCCCGCAGCGGAGTCAGGGCGGCGTTCATCACCTCAAAGAGTTCCTGCTTGGCATGCCCCCAGCCCATCCCGCCAGCCAGATAGCGTTGCCGCAGTGCTTCCACCTGTTCAGGAGTGGCAAAATTGCGGTAGATAGAAAAGATGGTGCAGGTCTCCGGGTCTTTGGGTTCTTCCACGCCCTGGGAGTTGGTGACGATGCGCATCACCAGCTTGCGCAGCTCTTTTTCGGGGGCGAATATGGGAATGATATTGCCATAGCTTTTGGACATTTTGCGGCCGTCCAGCCCCATCAGGGTTTTGCTGTGTTCGGTAGCAAGGGGCTGAGGCAGGCGGAAACACTCCTGCCCATAGACGAAATTGAAGCTCTGGGCAATATCCACCGCCATTTCCACATGCTGAAACTGGTCATTTCCCACCGGAACGTAGTCCGTATCGAAGAGCAGGATGTCCGCCGCCATCAAGACCGGATAGGTATAGAGGCCCATGTTCACCCCGTCGTCCGGATCCCTGCCCGCTTCGGCATTGGCCTGTAGCATGGCTTTGTAGGCGTGGGCTCGGTTCATCAGGCCTTTGGGGGTGAAGGCCAGCAATATGGTGAGCAGCTCAAAGGTCTGGGGCACAAGCGACTGCTTGTAAAAAAGAACCTTTTTGGGGTCCAGCCCGGAAGCCAGCCAGGCTGCCGCGATCTCCAAAGTCATGTTGCGTATCGCGGCTGGATCCTTGCAGGCGTTCAGCGCGTGGTAATCCGCGATAAAATAACGTGCTTCGCAGGTTTCGCTAAGCTTCAGGGCGGGCTTGATCGCTCCCAGATAGTTGCCTATGTGGGGAATTCCAGTCGGTTTGATGCCGGTTAGAGCTACTTTCATTGTTTCCTCGTTTATTATATAACTATCCTGCCAAAGAGATCCATGTCGATCACGTCAGTGACCAGCACCGGGTAGATCTTGCCAGGTTCCACACCGGCAGGTTCGACGAAGGTGAGGCCATCCACTTCGGGAGCCTGGAACCAGGCGCGTCCCTGCAGCATTCCTTCCTCGTCATGCTCATCAAAGTCTTCAATCAGCACGGGCAGAGTCTGTCCCACATATTGTTGCAGCAGCTCCGCGGATATTTCGCTTTGCAGGGCAAGAAGCCTGTTGCGGCGGTTTTTCGCGGTGCGGACGGGCACCTGCCCTTCCATCCTGATGGCCAGGGTGCCCTCTTCCGGGGAGTAAACGAAGGCGCCCAGATGCAGGAAGCGGACTTCCCTGATGAAGCGCTGCAAGGCCTGCGCGTGCCGCCTTTTCTCGCCCGGGTAGCCGCAGATCAGAGTGGTGCGCAGAACGGCCTGGGGCAAGCTTTCCCGAATCTTATGAAACATGTGTATAAGCTCCATTCCGCCCAGTTTTCTGCGCATGGAGCTCAGGATTCCGTCTTCGCTGTGCTGGATGGGAATCTCAAAACAGGGCAGCAGCTTGGGAAGCCTTTTCCACAGCTCCAGCCAGCCGGTTTCAAAGTGGTCAGGATGCAGATACATCACCCTGATCCACTGGAACTGGGGAATGGCGTGCAGCTTTTCCAGCAGCTCCGGCAAGGCTTTGCACCCGTAGATATCCATCCCGTAAGACGCGGTATCCTGGGCGATGACGATCAGTTCCTGAGCCGGAAAATCGGGATCGGACGCCAGACGCTCGGCTTCCTCCACCAGTTCCGGGATCGGCACGCTTTGCATCTCCCCGCGGATGGAAGGGATGGCACAATAGGAGCAGTGGTTGCTGCAGCCGTCGCTGATCCGCAGATAGCGGTAATAGGAGTGCGTAATCGCCTTGCGCTCTGTTTTGCCGCTGCCATCCAGCTTCAGATAGCGTTCCAGGGCGGCAAAATCCTTCAAGGGGATCCAGGCGTCCACTTCCGGGTAGCAGCGCTGGAATTCTTCCAGACCGCGTTTGGTGACGCATCCAGTGACCAGCAGGCTGCCACAGCTACCGCTGTTTTTCAATTCTGCCAGCTCGGCGAGCACCAGATCGAGCTCGTGCAGGGAATCACGCAGGAAGGAGCAGGTGTTCACCAACACCAGGTCTGCCCCTTCCGGCGTTTCCAAGGCTTGATAGCCCGCCCGCTCAAGGATGGCGGCGAAGCTTTCGCTGTCCACCAGATTCTTGGCGCAGCCAAGGCTCTCAAGGTAGTAAGTTTTCATTGCAAAGGATGGATGAACAATCCTGAACGCAGTTTGGGTTCAAACCAGGTAGATTTGGGAGGCATGATCTCGCCGGCGTCGGCAATGCCGAGCAGTTCGTCCATGGATGTAGGGAACATGGCAAAGGCCACGGCTTCCCTGCCGCTGTCAACCCTGCGCACCAGTTCGCCGAGGCCGCGGATGCCGCCCACAAAGTCGATGCGGTTGTCTCTGCGCGGATCGCCAATGCCCAGGATGGGATGCAGCAGGTTGTTTTGCATAATGGACACGTCGAGCGAATCCACCACGTTGGTGTCGTCCCAGGTTCCCGGCAGGGCTTCCAGTTTATACCAGGTGCCGCCCAGATACATGCCAAACTCGTGCAGCTTGGAGGGCTTGAAGGGTTCAGCCTGGGATACCGGTTCCACGCTGAATTTCTCGCGCACTTTGGCCAGGAATTCGTCCTCAGTCAGTCCGTTGAGGTCTTTCACCACGCGGTTATAGTCGAATATCTTCAGTTGGTTGTCAGGGAAGATTACTGTCATAAAGAAGTTGAATTCTTCCTCGCCCGTATAGTCCGGATTCTGCTCCCGGCGCACCAGGCCCACTTTGGCAGCGGAGGCTGTCCGGTGGTGACCGTCTGCCACATACAGGCAGGGTAGCTTGGCAAAAGCAGCCTGGATGGCGTTGATGTCTTCCTCAGAGTCCATCAGCCACAGGGCGTGGCCGATCCCGTCGTCGGAAACAAAGTCATAAACGGGGTCTTTTTGCCGCATGACTTTGGCAACCGTGGCATCGATCTCATCCTGATGGCGGTAGGTGAAGAACACAGGCGAAGGGTGCGCGTCGCAGGTATCCACGTGTCTGATGCGGTCGGCTTCCTTGTCCGCCCGGGTGAGCTCGTGTTTCTTGATGATCCCATTCATATATTCATCCACGGAAGCGAGCCCCACCAAGCCGATCTGGTCGCGTCCATCCATGGTTTGGCGGTAGATGTAGAACATCGGGCGCGAGTCCTGTTTCATCAGGCCTTCGTTGACATATCTGAGCAGGTTTTCCCTGGCTTTGGCATACACTTCAGGCGCGTAGAGATCGGTGCCCAGGGGCAGGTCGATCTCCGGTTTTTCCACATGCAGGTAGCTGAGGGGGTTTTTCTTCACTTCAGCCCGCGCTTCATCGGAATCCATCACGTCGTAAGGCATGGAGGCTATGGCAGCCGCTTTTTCCGGGATCGGGCGCAGGGCGCGAAAGGGTTTAAAAGTAGCCATTGGCTTTTCTCCTATATCTTTTTTTAACTGTAAAACTTGGTTAGCACCTTGATCATGGCCAGATGGTCTTCCACTCCGGCTGTTTCGCGGGCTGAATGCATTGCCCAGAGTGGGTCTCCCACATCCACGACAGGGATGCCCAACTGGGCGGAGACGATCGGACCCACCGTGCTTCCACAGAGCAGGTCGCTACGCATCATAAACTTCTGGCAGGGAACTTTGGCAGCTTCGCAAAGGGCGGCGAACCGCTGGGCGCTGGCGGCGGTGGTGGCATATTTGTGCCCCGCCTGCCATTTGATGACCGGCCCGCCATTCATCACCGGAGAGCAGGACTGCTCGTATTTCTCAGGATAGGAAGGATGGTAGGCGTGTGCCATGTCTGCCGATATCAAAAACGAGTTGCTGAGAGCCAGATGCCGTTCCTCGGCGTCCAGTCCCAGGGAAATACCCACACGATCCAAAACCACGGACAGCATGCTTGAACCAGCTCCCTGGCGGGTTTCGGAACCAATTTCCTCATGATCGTAGAGAACAGCCGCGCAGGTGGCTTTCGGTTTGTCGGATGCCATGATTGCGCTCAGGATCGCGTGGCTCATGCCAAGGTTGTCCAGCCTGCCGCTAAACAGCAGATTCCCCTGCAAGCCGCCCAAAGCCGCTTTGGCAAAGTCATAGAGGAACAGCTCCAGTTCTACGATCTGCTCCGGCTTCACTTTCAGGGATTTCGCCACAGCCGCTTTGAGAGGATCGCCCTCCTGCCTGCCCACGTCCACGATCGCCTGCAAGTGAACCTGTTTGTTGTAGATAAAGCCGTTGTTCACTTCCCGGTTCAGATGGATGGCGGCGTTGGGGATCACAGCCACTGGCTTTTGCAGGTCAACGGGCACCACTCTGACCTCTTTTCCGTAGTTGACGGCAGCCCTTCCGGCGATGCCCAGTTCCCGGTCGATCCAACTGCTGATGATGGGGCCGCCATACACTTCCATTGCCACCCGGGCGACGTTTCCATCTGTCTTCAGGCTGCTTGGTTTCAGCTTCAGGCCAGGGCTGTCGATATGTGCTGCCGCAAGCTGAAAGCCTGTTTTAGCCAGGGGCTGGCTGCCTGTCACCAGTGCCACCACACTGGTTTCGCGTTGCAGATAGTATTTCGTGCCTGGTTTCAGCTTCCATTTTTTGCCCTCGTCCAGGGCGGCGAATCCCCGTTCCTCAAGCCGCTTCACTATTTGCTGGGAGGCTTGAACGGAGGTGGGCGATGCGTCCAAAAAGGACAGCAGATCCCTAATGTAGTTATTCATGGAGTGTTCTCCCTATAATATCTTGTTAGATACTAGGAAAAATATGCCGCTGTTCCTGTCAAAGGTATAATGGCGTCAGCGGTACAAATATCTCTTTATCTTCTGGGTGGGTGTCTTTTGAAAAGGCTCGTTAACGATATGGATCTTGACGATGCGGCTGAAGCTTGCCAACACCTTGTTCACGTTTTGCCGGTTCTCTTCCATGATGCGCGGCAGGTCAGCCTCTTTGAGGTGATCCGCGTCCAGGGCATCCATATCCGGATAGATGAGGGCATGCAATTGCCTGTCCCGCTCCAAAACCAGCGTCTCCCCAACATAGGGAAGGTTGTTCAGCTTTTGCTCCACCAGTTCTGGATAGATATTTTCTCCGCTGGGGCCCAGGATCATGTTCTTTGATCTGCCCTTCAGGTAGATGAAGCCGTCTTTATCCAGGGTGCCGATATCGCCGGTGTGCAGCCAGCCGTCCACCAGAGTCTCTGCCGTGGCTTCGGGGTTGTTGTAATAGCCGCTGAACACCTGGTCGCCTTTGAGCAGCACCTCTCCTGGGATGTTCTGGGGATCAGGTGACAGAATCTTGCATTGCATCCCATCCACGATCTTGCCACTGGATTCAAAGCGATGATCGAACCAGTTGGCATAGGAGATCAGGGGACCGCACTCTGTCATGCCGTAGCCGATGGTAAAAGGAAACTTGATTTTCTTCATAAAGAGTTCCACTTCCGCGTTCATCGGCGCACCGCCTGTGATCAGCTCCACAATGTTTCCGCCGAAAGCTGCCATCAGCTTACTGTGGATTTTTTTCAGGATCACGTTTTTGACAAGCGGAATCTTGAGCAGGGCCTTGATCTTTCCGCTCTCCACCTGCGGCTGCAACTGGCGCTTGTAGATCTTTTCGATCAGCAGGGGAACGGTCAGCACCACATTGGGTTTGAGATCCTGCAGGGCGTTGAGCAGCAGCTTGGGAGCCGGAATCTTGTCCAAAAAATTGATATGATTACCGCGTGTAACAGGATAGAGCATGTCAAAGGCGCTGGCATAGGCATGCGCAATGGGCAGGAAGGCAAAGACATTGGCGCCGATCTTAAAGCACAGTTTACCCACTGCAAAGTTCACATTGGCCAGCAAGGAGCGATGGGGAAGCATCACGCCTTTGGAAAATCCCGCGGTGCCGGAGGTGTAAACGATCGAAGCAATATCCTCGTTGTCACACACATCCGGCGGAGAAAAGCCGGACGGGCCCAGTTTGAGCAATTCTGGCGTATTTTCCAAGGCTGGCAGCAGTTCTTTCTTGTTGTCCACCCGGTTGACGAGCAGGCGGAAATCTTCCAAAGCAAAAATATACTTTACTTTGCGCAGCTTGTCTTCATCGATCGCTTCAAACTTGTCCCGGTTGATAAACAGCAGTTCCGAGTCGGAATGGTTTACGATGTATTGCGTATCCTCGGGGGAAAAACTGGCCATGATTGGCACGATGGTGCCGCCGTAGGTGACGGTGGAAAGCCAGGTCAGAGCCCAGGAACTGGAGTTTTTACCTACCACTGCAACCTTGGAGCCCTTTTTCATGCCACAGGTCTTGTATAATTTGTGTAACCACATGATCCGCCTGGCAGCATCCCCATAGCTCATGGCTTTTCCGGGGTAGTCGGTGAAGGCTGGCAAGTCCCAGTAAGTCTTTATAGATTCAACAATATACGGAATCAGCTTGGTATCGGTCATATCTTTCTCCCGCGCTTATAATCATAATTATACATATATTTACAGACTCCGCCATCAGCAGCCAGGTCTGGCACGCAATCCACAAACGCCACTGCTTCCATTCCAGATAACTCTGAGGGGTTATCCTCTGACAATACACCTTGGCGTCAGACGCGCCAACCCCGCCCATCCCCAGAGGGATGCGGACGGATTTATTCGGAGTTCTTTTTCTTGAGGTTGTTCTCCTTGAGTGGCGTATCTTCCGAAGCAGCCTTGAGTTCGTGTTTTTGTACGGGTATCCAGATTTCAACCACTGACTCATCGGAGTCCGCTGCGAAACGCTTGTCATAGGACTCAAACATATCGCCCTTGGCGGGGACAAAGCCAGAGGATGCCAGCCATTCGCCAAAGATATAGCCATAGGCGGAGCCGATGCCTTTGATGTTGCCAACATAGTCAAAAACGGCATAATCGCCGCCCGGGACATTGTGCAGCATAAACATTTCCGGCAACTTCTCCGATTCCCTGACCTCCATTCCCACAAAATACTTGTAGCCTTTCTGGGTCTTGGGGTCATAATCCTCTCCGGTAAAGTGGATTCCATAGCAGCAGTTGCCAACCGGTTCCTTAATCTCGCCCATGAGGGAGTAGAATTTGTTCCAGATTTCTGCCATGGCATTGCCTTCCATGGAGTTTTCTGCTTCCAAGCCCATCACGGAGAAAGGCTTACGGGCCTCAAACCTGACTTTCATTTGCTTCACGGGCTCCTGCTTTTCTTCCGTCTGGCCTGCCAGGGGGGCAAGCGCCAGCGAAAGCACAACCAGAGCTATTAACCAACGCATAATGATCACTCCTTACGTCATTGATAGAACTGGGCGGCATGATAGCTGCGCTTGTGTTTGATGTCAAGGAAAATCGGCTATATTTCAAAATATGGGAGTAGATTGTTAATAGCAGATAATTTGATTATTTCAAACAATGCGTTTGTAAGGTCATATCTTACTAATAAGATACAGGCATGACCGGGAGATGGAACAGGGACAGGCGGATTCAAAAAGGTCTTTCATACTGGAGAAATGGACAGGAATCCATATAGGGTAAGGACGGGAAACCTGGTTTTTTCCGCTCTGAATCTGGTGTAAAAACCTTCCTACCATACTTGCTTTGCAGAATATAATAAGCTAACTATCCTGATTTTGCTTCATAGCTCCGTCCTTTGCTGCTACTGGCTTTGGTGCCATCATCCTTAGGTCATCCCTCACCGGGTTAAGGATGACCCACGGAAGACAAAGACTTAGCTGCCGGTTGCAAATGAGGGCCGAGTACATGAACGATGGTTTTAACAAAGGTATCTTGTTTTGGATATCCAAGTTATGAGATGGTTGTTACACTATCGTACAAATTTACGATAGCGCTTTGTTTTACACGAAACTTCGTTCCATGATTATGGCCTGTTCTGGCATCAAAATCAACGAGAACATCACCTTGTTTGATTGCTTCCAGTAACTTATCAAAAGAAAACGTGTTGAGCATTTTAATGTCGTCGTATAAGTAGTATTCCTGACCGTTTTCTCTCTTTGTTTCAGCTAATATATAAAAGCAGTTTAAGAGTTTGGTGCCCGCTTTATGCTCTATATCACTAAAACCCCAATAGGGTTGCGGATCGAGTTCGCCCAATCCTGCTCCGGACTTAACTGATTCAAGCCATATTTCATGTCTCTCTGAAACAGCACGACTATTAAAAGATATTTGAAATCTCTTGTTAGCGTAATCAATATTGACCATGAATCCCCTGTCGCTTGGTGAAATTGCATCAATAGTCTGCCTAAAGCTCAGTTCACTATCAGGATATTTATTTCCTGCCTCTTTATGCCTCCATCCATACAAGGGAAGAAGCATCTGAGGAACAAGCCTTGCATTTCTTGGAGAGGGTTCACAGTGAAAGAGAGTTAATAAAGAGTTAGTTTGTTTGCGCTGGGTTTTTAACTCCCATTCGCCAGCGTTTGCTATTGCCAGGTTATTCTCTTTAACGCCTAATAAGTCTTCCAGCGTATTGCCAACACCGCCTGCATTTCCATGCCTTCTATTCTGTACCCAGCCCTTGGCTTTAATCTTCCTAAGCGACTCTATCACATCTTCTTTCGTGTATGTGGTTATCATAATCATTCCCTTGGAGGTTTCCAGAAATCTAACAGATATTCAAATGTTGTACCCATCGTAATGTAATTGCTGGGCCACCCAAATATCCCTATTTTATTGACTATATTGGTTCTGTCCCAAATAATGATATTACGGAGTTCAAATCCTCTGTTTCTCAACTCTTCAATCAGGTAAGTATGCTGTGTTATCCTCTTGTTTTCCCACCAGAAGTCAGGAACATTGATAACACAATGTGCCTTTTCGCGCATAACTGGAAGCAAAGAACTGAAGATATCCCCCATCACAGTCGTCCATTTTTCGATTTCATAAGTACCAAGGTCACGTTCGTCCTGTGAATATTGCTCAATTTTGTTTAGTTGCTCGTTATTGCGGTCGCGTCTTGACTTATTTTTCCGCTTTCTGTTTAACAGATTCGCATAGGGAGGGGATGTCCAGATAAGACTCACACTATCTGGTTCAAGATAATCAGCGATGTTTCTGGCGTCATCCAACACTGCTAATTGCTGACTTGTGTTAAAGATATTATCTGCATTGAGACGTTGATTGCATAATTCTATGTATTCTTTTTTTAGATCGAATCCAACTGCATTCCTGTTTAAATCCTGAGCAGCTACAAGTGTTGTGCCGCTTCCCACAAATGGATCGACAACTAACTCACCAACATGAGAAAACAGAGATATTACTTTATTAGACAGGCTGATTGGGAAAGTGGCAGGATGAAGTTCTTTATCTCTTATGTCCCTTTTCTCATAGAAGAATTGCCAAACTCCCAACTGAGATACTAACCACTCCTTAGCCGTCATACAGTTGATATGTGTTGTTGGACAACTACACAAGCGGGTATAGTCTATTTTGAGTTTTTTAGTGTTTGCTTGTTTAAAAGATACTTGTGCTTCCATTTTCGTCCTCTTGGCCTTAAACTCAATCGATAAATCCTAAAATATTACAAACTTATGAGCCAGTGTAAAATGCTATTATAATCCTACGATACAGTAGTGGCAGATTCTGTCAATCCAAAACAACGCTTTGCATGAACTTCAATAATCGACTTCACATTGGGGACAAAAGGCATACGTAACCGAAATAAACCTCATGGGAATCCTACTTTCTCAACATCAGCCACATGAAGAAGGGGCAGCCGACAGCCGCGGTGATGACGCCCACGGGTAGTTCTATCACAGCGATGTTTTTGGCGATCAGGTCGCAAAGCAGCAGGAAAACGCCGCCGCTAAGCAGTGAGTAGAGGTAGATCCTCTTTTGTCCGGAAGGGATGAAAAACCTCACGATATGGGGGATGATGAGTCCCACAAAGCCGATGATCCCGGCAAAGGAAACCGTGATCCCGATCAGCAGTGAGCTTACGATAAAGACCTTCTTTCTCAGTGCGGGAACGTCGATGCCCACGCTGCCCGCGTAGATGTCGCCGCCGCTGAGGATGTCCAGCGCCGTGGATTTGAAATAGAGCCAGATCATCAGTAGCAGGGAGATGGCCAGCAATCCCAGGAAGAAGTTCCACTCCCGGAAAGTGAATACGTGCCCCAGATTTCCCATCAAAGTGCCCAGAATAACCATGCTATCCTTTTGAAAGAGATACATCAACAGCGAGATGCCCGCCGAAAAGAACATCCCGGCTATCACGCCCGCGATAAGCAGCCGGCTGCGGTCGAAGCTGCCTTTGCGGCGAGCCAGTGACCACACCACCAGCAGGGTAATCCCCGCTCCGAGGAAGCCCCCAACCGGCATGAGCAAAGTGAGTCCCAATACGCCGGTGAGGATAGCGCCGAAGGCCGAACCGGAAGAGACGCCGAGGATATACGGCTCTGCCAGCGGATTGGCCAGCATCAGTTGATAGACCGAACCCACGGCGGCCAGAACCATCCCTGTATAAAGGGTCAGGATCAGGCGGGGTAGGCGGATGTTGACGATCACGTTGGCATCCGGAGCCCCGCTGAAGAGGTAAGCCACGACCACTGCAACGCCCAGCGCCAGAATGATCAGGGGATAGATCAGCCTCCTTGGCATGAGTTCCTAAAAAGTGTCCAGCAGTTCACGCAGGCGTTCCATGCCCAGAATTGCCCTGGGTGTGGCACGCTGCATCCAATCCGGATTGATGTCTTTTTCAAAATAGACGCGCTTGTTTCGGATGGCGGGGATGTCTTGCCAGCCCTTGCGGTTGAGGATGGTTTGCAAGGTTTCCTGCGAGTAGCAGATGATGATATCCGGCTTGGCGGCCACCACATCCTCGGCGTCAATGCGGCAATAGTCGCGTTCCAGAACGTCGAACACGTTGTTACCGCCGGCGGTCTCGATCAGGTCGCCCACGTAGGAGGCATCCGAGACGCTCATCAAAGGGTCGCGGTAGATTTCCATGTAAACCCTGGGCCTGGGCTTACCCTCTGAGCGGCGGCGCAGCTCCTCGATCTTGCCTTCCAGTTCTCGGGCCAGTGAGTTGGCTTCCGCCACCCTGCCGATCTTTTCGCCAATGTGAGTTACAGCGTGGGAGATATCCCTCACCGAGCGTGGATAGATCTGATGCACTGTGTAGCCCAGTTTGCTGAACTCCTGGGCCAGGGCATCGTGCTCCAGCGAGGAGGTGAAGATCATATCCGGTTTGAGGGCAATCACCGCCTCGCGGTCAACCAGGCCAAAGTTGCCCACTTTCTTGATCTTAGACAACTGCGGGGGGAAGTCGCATTCCTGGGTGAGGCCCACGATCTGATCCTCCGCGCCCAGGGCGGCGATGATCTCCGCCACTTCGGGAGAGAGCACCACCAGGCGTGGCTCTGTGGAGCTTGGCGGGGTTTTTTGGCAGGATGAGACTGCACCCACAACCAGCAGGATTATCCCCAAACTAATGATGCTAAAAGTCTTTCTCAAAATATCACCTCTGATCTTGTATCCGGGAGCTATCCCGCATTGTGTTCCAATACAAAGCAGGCGGGGCGGGCAATCTGTCAACTGCTTTTTCCCGATGCCGGGAAGGAAATTGGGCTTGACAAGGCAGCACGCGAATAATTAGGCTGCGCTGCGGGGAAAATATGAAACAGACAAAGCTGACCGACATCTACCGCCTGCTGCTGGAACTCTACGGAAACCGGGGCTGGTGGCCTGGAGAGAACCAGGACGAGATTACCATCGGCGCGATCCTGGCCCAGAGCGTGGCTTGGAAAAATGTGGAAAAAGCCTTGCGGAACCTGAAACAGAGGGGTGTATGCAGCCTGGCAAAGCTGGTGGAACTGGAGCAGGACGAACTGGCCGCCCTGATCGTGCCCACCCTCTATTACAATCAGAAAGCGGAGCGTTTGCAGCGTTTTGCCCGCTATTTCCAGGCTGAGGCGGGGTCAGATTTCACCAGGCTGTTCAGCGGCGAAATAGACGGCCTGCGCTCGCGGCTGCTTTCCCTGAAAGGACTGGGGCCGGAGACGGTGGATTCGCTGCTGCTCTACGCGGGCGATAGGCTGGTCTTTGTGGTTGATGCCTATACCCGGCGCTTGCTGTACAGGCTGGGCTTCACCGCGGAAAAAGCGAGTTATGACGAACTGCAGGACTACATCTGCAGGCGGATACCCAGGGATTTGGCGCTCTACAAGGACTTTCACGCGCAGATTGTCTGCCTGTGTAAAGACATCTGCAAAGCCAAACCCAGGTGCGAGGATTGTCCGCTGCGGGAGGTCTGCCAGGCTGGCCGTTCCGGTTCATTTGATTAGGGCTTGACAGAATTGGGCACGCTTTTATCCTTAATAAATTATCGGACTGAGGAGACGCTGTGATTTCCCAAAAAGCACTGGACAGCATCACGCTGATTATGTTTCTGATCATACTGTTGGCCATTCCCATTGGCTTGGTTCAGGTGATCCTGGGCGGATCGCTTTTTTCCAACGTGTCTGCCTGGATGCTGAGAGCGGTGGAGATCATCTTTGGGATCACGATTGTGTTGATGATTGTGGTGCTGGTGTTGGAAAACGAAGATCCCGTGCACACCCTGGCCTGGATTCTGGTTTTGCTCTATATCCCCGTGGTTGGTTTTTTCATCTATCTGTTCTTCGGGCGCAACTGGCGCAAAAGCAGGCTGTTCAGCCGCAAAGAGTTGCAGGATAGCTTCAGCTTCGAGGATGTGGCGGGGAACTTTTTCAAGCCGGACGAACGGGAAAACTTTTCCCCTCTGCAAATACGGATAAGCAAGCTGCTGGATAACAACAGCAAGGCCATTCTCACCTACAGGAACGAGGTGGATATCCTGGCCGACACCAACGACGCCCTGGACCTTATCTGCGAAGAGATAGCCAAGGCCCGCCGCTACGTGCATCTGGAGTATTTTTCCATAGCGCGCGACTCCACGGGAAAGAGATTGAAAGAATTGCTGATCAGCAAAGCCTCCGAAGGGGTGGAGATTCGTTTCATCTACGATGATGTGGGCTGCTGGAATCTGGGCCCGCGTTTCAAGGCCGAGCTGAGAAAGGCGGGGGTGCAGTTTGTGCCCTTTATGCCGGTGTGGATACCTTTCCTGAACAGCCGGCTCAACTACCGCAACCATCGCAAGCTGGTGATCGTGGATGGCAGCATCGGCTTTTTGGGCGGCCTCAACATCGGGGACAAGTATATGGGCAAAAGCAAGTATTTCGGCTACTGGCGCGATTCGCAGGTCAAGCTGCGCGGCGAAAGCGTGATGGCCCTGCAGGCGATTTTCCTCATGGACTGGTTTTTTGTGAGCAAGCAGAATCTGCTGACCAGGGAGTCTTTTGCCAATTTCGCGCAGTTGCCGGAACTATCTTCCCAAGAGGAGTTGTATAAGCCAGTGCAGATCACGGCCAGCGGCCCGGACACCGACCACGCCAGCATCATGCAGGCCTATTTCTGCGCGATCAGCAATGCCCGCTGGAGCATCAGGATCACCACACCCTACCTGATCCTCAATGGCAGCCTGCTGATGGCTTTCAAGACCGCCGCGCTTAGCGGGGTCAAAATCCAGATCATCCTGCCAGGCAAGGCCGACCACTTCATCGTGTTCTGGGGCAGCCGTTCCTACTACCGTGAATTGCTGGAATTGGGGGTCGAGATCTACGAGTATCAGGCGGGCTTCATCCATGCCAAAGTGCTGATTGTGGACGATGAATTACTTAGCACGGGCACGGCAAACATGGATCTGCGCAGTTTCAACCACAACTTTGAGGTGGCAGCCATGATCTATGATGAAAGCATTACAGCCCAGGCGCTGGAGCATTTTGCGGAGGACATGAGCAAGAGCCGCAAGGTTGTGCTGGACGAGTTTCAGCGGCGATCCATCTTCAAAAAAGGCGTGGAATCGCTCTGCCGCCTGTTTTCGCCCCTGCTGTAGGAGGTAATGTTGCGCACATTTGTCAGGATTCCTTTCACTGAGGACATCATTGCGGTCTCCGTGGCCGAGGCCAGGGACAAGACTGTCCTGGTGTATCCTACCAAGGTTTCTGCCAATCAGGCCCGGCGACGCTTCATCGCCGCCTGGCAGTTGCAGGATTGCGAGTTTCTTTCCATGGAGCAGTTCAAGCAAAGGCTGCTGTTGGCAGACAAGCCTGTGGTGCAGGAAGACAAACGCCTGCTGTGCCTTTGGCAGACCCTGAGCGCCGGGGAGCGGGAGTTCTTTCATCTGAACAGCTATTTTGACATTGTGGAGTGGGGAAATCATTTCTTCCAGTTCTTTTCCGAGCTTTGCGACGAGATGGTGCCGGTGGCAGAACTAAGCGGGATGGGGGCTTCGGGTGTGGTCAATCTGCTTGCCTGGCAGCAGGATTACATCCAAAAGGTGCTCTCCATCCGCCAGCGCTATCTTGCTTTTTTGGATGGCAAAGGCTATACCGATCCTATAAATTGTTTACTTACTGACGAGTTAAGCAACCCCTGGACGGGTTATCGCTTTGTTTTCGTAAACCAATACTACTATAGCAATCTGGAGCTGAAGCTGTTGGACAGGTTGGAGGACTCGGGCTGTGAACTGCTCATTATGTCACAAAATCTGGAGCAGGAAGAGGAACAAGGCCTTGCTGCCGAAGCGCTAAGATTGGATAAAATCAGCGCGGAGCAGGTCAGGACCAAGACTGTCAGGATAGTCAACTGCGAAAATGAAGACCAGATGATCAGCGTGTTCCTGGCTACTCAGGCCAGGCAAATGCGCCAGCAGGGAGAGCAGGCGGCGCTCCTCGATGCACACTTTCACGAGCGGCATTACAGCCGGATGATAAACCCGGATCGCCCTTCCAGCGGCCTTCCCGCCAGAATGACAGGTACCTGCCTGTACAGGATGCTGCTCACTTATCAGACCCATCTCACTGCCATGGCAGGCACTCTGGATCAGGCTTTTTTGCCCACCCGCCTTGTGCTGGACGCTTGTTCCAAGCGGGAATTCATTGCCTGTTACCAGCCCAACTGGAGTGAGCGGGAGCACCGGATGCTACTACATGAGATCAGGACCCTGCTCGATCAGGAAGTGCTGTATCTTGACCGGGAACTGAGGGTGTTTGACCAACTCAGGCGCAGCGGGGAGTTTCCCCTTTCCCGTGCCCTGCTTGCTGCCCATTTCGCAGTGCTGGACAGGTTGGCTGGGATTGGTTCTCCCCTGGATTTGGTGAATCTTATCGACATCGATGGAGGGCTGGAGATACAGAAGATTTGCTCTCAGCAGGAGTTGCTGCACAGCGATTTACTGGAGCAGTTTTACGAACGTCTTGCCAACTATGCCAGCCTTGATCTGTTGCCGCTGGTATCAGACTGGCAGACGCTGTTCGGAGAGGAGGGCATAGACCTTGCTTCCAGCTTGTTGAGGCTGTTTCTGGAATCCATCGCAGGAACCGGCATCAGAAGCGATCAGAGCGGCAAGTGCACCCAGATAGAGGTCAGCAACCTTCTGGACAGCCGCAACCTGAGCTTCGAGTCGGTAGCCATCCTGCACGCCATCGAGGGCGAATATCCCTCCAATCCCCAGCCAGTCTGGCTGCTAAACGAAGCGCAGCGCGGCCTGCTGGGTCTCAAGAGCTATCCCGTGCTGCGGGAGAGGGAACGGTACTATTTTCTGCGCCTGATCCTGAGTTCGCAGAATGTGTGTATCTACACCTACCGCAACCAGGAGAAAGATATCGAGCCAGGCAGCTTTGTTACCGAACTGCTGCATGCCAAAGAGCAAGGCTGGCTGGAAGGAGTGGAAATATCCGAGGTTCCCTACAAAACTGAGGTTTCGCTCTTATTCAAAGCGAGGCAGCAGATCATGCCACCGGACTGGAAAGCTCTGCCTCAGCTTGCCGACGCGTCCCAATGTAGCCTGGACGAGAATAATCCTGCCAGCTTTTTCAACCTGCCCGCCGATCCCGCGAATGACCTAAACAATGGCACAGAGGTGACAGCTTCCTACTACAGCCTGTCGAACCTGGAAAAGAATCCCATGCTGTGGTATATCTGCGACCTGCGGCATCTGAAACAGGTGGAGTTGCGCCCCAGGGAAACGATCAGCCGCAGGTTGTTTGGCAGCCTGATGCACGATTTTCTCAGGGACGTGCTGCAACCCCTGGCAGGCCTCCACCGGGATATAACTCCGCTGGAACTCGCCTTCAAAGACAAGAGCGCCTTGCACGACATTCTTGACAGGAAGATTTCGGATGAACTGTATCTGTATAAGATTCCGCAGAATTACAACTACGAATTTCTGCGGGGGATCATCTCGGACTGCCTGGTGGAGTCGGTCTTGCAGTTCTACCGGGACTACCTGTTTCCCACTTTGAAATCCGGCCCCTACCGTCTGATACCGGAGGATTTGAAGACCACAAAAGATGAGACCGATGCCAGGCTACTGCACACCGTACCCCACCAGGGAAAGGAGTATGCCCTGATGATCAGGGGCCGCGCCGACCTGCGGATCGAGTGCCCGGACAAGTATTACATCATAGATTTCAAGACTGGCGCATACGAGGTGGATCAACTCATCTTCTACGAATACTTCTACTATCTGATTGATTCCGAACATCAGGACGCGAAGCTGGAGTCCCGTTTTTGGGAGATTCTGAATCAAAAGCTGGCGGATAAAGCCAGTTCCCCCCTCAAGCGGACTCAGTGGCTGGCCAGAACAAGGGAAGCCTTTGCGGCCAGATTGGCGGAAGGCTTCGGGCTGGCGAAGAAGGCCGCCGACAGGCAGTATCTGATCAGTATATCCAGAGCCGATCTGTATCGCAAAAAATATGGAGGCCTTGCATGAAGCAGTTCAAAAACCGGATCATCACTGCCAGCGCCGGCACAGGCAAGACCTACCGCCTGGCGGTGGAATACATCCGCATCCTGCTGGAATACTACAACGCCGAGGGTTTCAGTCCGGACAATATCCTGGTGCTCACTTTCACCCGCAAGGCCACAGCCGAGATTCGCGAACGCATCATCGGGCATATCAGCCTGCTGCTTTCCGAAAAAGAGGATGATAAGACCAAGAGGATGGAGTTACTTGCCGTTATCCACCCCCAGGACGGCCCGCGCGAACTCAGCCCTGCCGAAAGAATGGTGCTGGAGGGGAGCCTGAACAGGCTTTCCATCGACCGCAAACAGTTGCAGGTGATGACCATCGACTCCTACATCAATTCCATCTTCCGCAACATTGTGCGTCCTTTGCGCAGCATCGACCGCTTTGAGATCGATCTGCAGGCGGTGGAGAAACGCTTGCCCTTCCTGATGCAGCACCTCTTGGACCCAAGTGTGAAGTCCAAGCTGGACAGTCTCTTGAGGCGGAAGGTTACGCCCTCTCTGGACGATTACAAGGATTTCTTTATCTCCCTGGTTCAGCAGCGCTGGCTCAAGCACCTCATCGACAAGCTCCATTCCAGGCAGGGAGCTTCCGCCCTGGAACTGGCTGACCGGGAAGAAACTGACGACTCTAAGCAAGCCCGCTTGGAGGAGTGCATGGATCTGTTTGGCAGGATGGTGTCTCTGATAGAGTCTGCCAAGCCGGATAAGGATCCTGAGGAACTGATCAAGAAATCGCTGAGGTCGCTGCTTTCCCAAAAAGGCTTACAGGAGTTGGACCTGGCCGCCAGGGCACGGGAGTTTTGCCGCACGCCCCAACGCTGCCACATGTTTTTCAAAGCCATTTCCGATGGCAACATCTACCACGCGGGCAGGATCAAAGGCAAGGGACTGGAGGAGCAGGTAAAGCAGCTTGCCGAACTGCAGGAGCTGCTGCGAAGTAAAATGGCGGACTATCTGATGCTAACCCTGTTCCTGCCTGAGCAAAAGGAGATTCTTGATCTTTGGGGAACCACCCTGTCCGAGTATGACAAGCTGATCTACAAATACAAGAACATGACCTACGACGACGTCGCCTGGTTCAGCCTGGAAGCGCTATTCAGCGAGGAGCCGCCGCTGTTTGACCTCAGCAATGAGGTGATCGCCACCGAGTTTTACCAGTTTCTTTCCCATCGCAGCCGCTTTATCCTGATCGATGAGTTTCAGGACACCTCCCTGATGCAGTTTGCCATCTTGAAACCCATTCTGGAGGAGGTTTGCTCGGGGCAGGGCAGCAAGGATTTCGGGGGCATGATCGTGGTGGGTGACGAAAAGCAATCCATCTTCGGCTGGCGGGGTGGAGAGCGTGAGTTGCTGCGCAAGCTACCTGTCCTGATTCCTTCCTTGGGAGAACTGCAGATTGAGGATTTGGACGACTCCTACCGCAGCAGCCCCGGCATGATGAGGTTCATCAACGCGGTGTTTCAGGATCAAGCCCTGCATCAACACCTCGCGGAGCAAGGTCAAGTTTGGGATTACCGCACTGTCAACAGCGCGCGCCCAGAGCTTGAGCATCTCACTCAATTGGAGGTGAAGACCATCAGCTACGGAGCCAGAGGCGAGGAAGATGACCTGCACTCCGTGTTCAATGAATTTGTGCAGGGGACTGTCGAAAAAAACCGTGTCCAGGGCAAGCGGGAGAGCGTGGCCATCCTTTGCAGGAAAACCAACGAGCTGACTGAAATTCAGCAGGTTTTGCAGGAAACCGGAATTCCCAATATCTTCCAGCCCACCAGCTTGCTGACGGAGCATCCCTGGGTGGCGCCCCTGATCTACTGGCTCAGGTTTTTGGCCTGGAGGGACTGGCTGGATTTCCTGGCGGTGCTGCGTTCCAATTACATTATGCTCAAAGCCGCGCCTCTCAAGGCGGTGGTTGATAGCATTGACCGCAGCGGGGATCAGACTCCGGATTTCAGCGCCATTCCGCTGGCAGCGGCCCTGCTCGAGCTGGCGGACGGCACGACCGGTTCCCTGGCCGGGGCTTGCCAGGACTTTGTGGACATCTGCCTCAAAGGCAAGCAACTGCATGAAAGGGACTATCTGAACATCAACGCGTTTTTGACCCTGGCCAACGACTATGAGCTTTCCTCGGCTCAGCGCGACAAATCCATCCCGGGATTTCTGGACTATCTGGACGACAACAAAGAACAGGAGTTCCTCAAACAGGTGGCCGTGGAGGGTTCTGAGGAGTTGCAACTGCTCACCATCCACAAATCCAAGGGCCTCCAGTTTGACCGGGTGTTCCTCTTCTTCAACCTCAGCGGAGGAAGCGGCAGCGACCGGACAAAACTGAAATGGTTTTTCAACTACGATCAGAATGACCTGCAAAAGCTTAGCGATTACGCCCTCACCTATCACTATGAGGATTTGCTCAAACACTCCAGCTTCGGATATCTGCCAGCCTCCATGGAAAGCCGCGAAAACCTGGAGGAACTGAACAACCTTTATGTGGCGTTCACCCGGGCCAAAACCGCCCTGCACATATGCTTCGCCTATCGTGGCGGAGATGATTGGGGCGGCTATCTGGCAGACAGGGAGGACAAGGGGCAGGTCAAGCTGCCTCACCTGCTCTGTGACGCCTCGCTCCGGCAGCTTGCGGCTTTTGAGGGAGTGGAAAGACTCGGCTCCGGCATCCGTTGGCATTCAACGCTTCCAGCCCCGGAAAAAGCCCCCGGCGAAATTAAAGAACAACCGCAAAAGATTAACCTGGATGACCTGGCCGCGGCTCTGCCGGAACCAGATGCCGGGCTTGAGCCGGAAGCGGTTGTGCCTGACCCTCCGGCTGTCAAAAACTGGAAAAAGATCTGGATCGAGGACAGGCATAACTTGTTCGGCAACCTGGCACACTACTACCTGAGTTTTATCAAGAGGAACCTGGATGGGGAGCACGGGCGGGCGCTCAGGCAGTGCCTGGCTTTCTACGGCTCATTGCTGACGCAGGATGAGATCGTGAGCAGAATCGAACTATTGCGGTCTTCCCTGGCGGAGCACGCCTATCTCTTTGAACCCCGTTGGGACAAGGTCTTCACCGAGTTTTCCCTCTATCTGGACGGACGGGAAAAGAGGCTGGACAGGCTGATGCTGGACACTCACGCGAAAGAGGCACTGATCCTGGACTACAAGACAGGAACGAGCATGGACGACTCCCAGCTTAGAGATTATGAAAAAGCGTTGGCGGGGGTGCGGGCAATCTCGGAACAGGGATACACGATCTCATCCAGATTTGTCATCCTCGCCAATCTGGGCGACCTCGAACTCTGATTCCGGATGCCAATGGGCAGATGCGGTGGAAAGGTGGAAAGGTGAAATGGTGGAAAGGAAGCCGTTGTAGTGTAGCGGCGCTTGCCATAGCGCCGTATAGTGTGGCCATCCGACCCTAAAACAAAGCACCCCAGACTATATACCGTGTCATCACGGGCTGTCGGGGTCCTCGCCAAAGCGCGTAGCGGTTTGGTGGGGTGACTTGCCCCGTGATCCATTGGGGTGGCAAATTCCGTTTGCCACAGAGACCGGAGGTCTCTTCCAAACAGGCAACTCCGTTGCCTCTGCCGAACAGACTTCGGCAGCCCAATACCGCGCAATCTGCGTGAACCGCTTGACCCGTGATCCATTGGGGTGGCAAAATCCGTTTGCCACAGAGACCGGAGGTCTCTTCCAAACAGGCAACTCCGTTGCCTCTGCCGAACGGACTTCGGCAGCCCAATACCGCGCAATCTGCGTGAACCGCTTGACCCGTGACCCATTGGGGTGGCAAAATCCGTTTGCCACAGAGACCGGAGGTCTCTTCCAAACAGGCAACTCCGTTGCCTCTGCGAACGGACTTCGGCAGCCCAATACCGCGCAATCTGCGTGAACCGCTTGACCCGTGACCCAATCTTTTGAAAAAAAAGGATGGCTTTACAAAGCCATCCTTTCGTATCTATACCAATTATGGTTTACTTGACCAACACCATTTTCTTGCTTTCGGTGTGTCCAGCCGCCGTAAGGCGGTAGAAATAGATTCCACTGGAAACGGGGCGGTTGAGGGAATCGGTTCCATCCCAGGTGAAGGAATGCCTTCCCGCGGGCTTGTTTTCGTTGGCGAGGGTTTTCACCAGTTGTCCTTTCAGGTTGTAAACAGAGAGATTGGCAGCTCCGGCAGCGGGCATATCGAACACGATGGTCGTGCTGGGGTTGAAGGGGTTGGGGTAGTTCTGGTGCAGCATGTTGCTCACTGCGGGAATACTGTTGTCGTCGTTGCTGGGATCAATGGGGGGTGGGAAGGTGATCTGCAGTTCCATAAACATCACTTCTCCGCCGTCCGGGTTGGGATGGTAGGCAGGGGAATTCACGTGTGAGCCCCAGGTGTAGTCGTTGTAAAACAGCATACCGATCTTGCCGACCTTTTGGCCGTCGGTGGTGGTGTTCACATAGATCACCTTGTCCGCGGGATAGACATACATGGGCTTGATACCCGCGAACTGGGGAGTATCCACATTGTTGATTATGATCGGTTCGCTCCAGTAGCCGCCATTGTTGGGAGAAACAGAGATCCAGATCTCCGGGGTGTTGGCATAGCTGGCATACTCGGTGTCGTTATATTGGTTATACATGCGGGCCCGCTCCGAGTCCTGCCACACGCAGACCATCATTCCCTGGTCATTTGGCTCGGAGAGCTTGACGTTATTGTAGTGGAACATCATGGCGTCGGTATGGGCTGCCTGGTCCCAATGGGGGAAAGGCCACGCAGTTGCTGTTATAGGGTAAAAGCCGCTGCTGTTGTCTCCGCCGTATTGGTCCACTTCTCCCCAGGGCGCTTCCATATCCCAGGGGGTGAAGGTGAGGTTGTAAGTGTCATTTACATCCTGCTGGGGATAGATTTCCTTGATCGTAAAGTTATGGGTGCTGGGATCATACACGAACTCTTTGACAAAATGGAAGGCGGGATAGTAGTATCCGCTGTAAGCCCTCAAACACCAGAGATTGGCCACGTGGATCCTGCCATTGGCGTCCCTCACCGCGTTCAGGTGGCCGGAATTGATGATGCCGAAAAACATCTCGCCATTGTCCCCGTAGGGGATGTCTCCCAGGTCGGGGTGGCCCCAGTATCCGGTGGTGTCGCTGGGTGCGGAGTCCGGGTTCCAGGTGGGGATGTCGCCATAGTCGCTATAGCGTGTCCAGGTGCCCTGGCCGTAGTTGGGGCACACAAAGACGTCCATATCCTGAACTCTTATGGTATTGTCTGCCCCATCTCTCGCGGTATGGTGTCCTGCCCAATAGAGGTTGCCGGCGTTATCTGCCACCAGGGTGCCGGCGGGACGGTTGAAGGATGTTGTGGTATGATTCCAGGTGTCCATCTCCGGAATTGTGGTGTGATTCCAGGACAGGGGATTGCCCAGTTCGATGTCATCTCCGTCATAATCGGCATAGGCGATATACATGTTCTCACTGGGATAGTTGTTCATGGCGTGGGTCTTGCTGTTGCGCATACCCACATAGACGCGGCGTTTGCCCGCCACGGGGGAGGGGCCGATCACCACGCAGGGCCAGATAAACTCATTGTCATCGGTGGTAATACCCTCGGGAGTGGTGATGGTGGTGGGGTTGTCCGCCACGATGTCGATATCGTTGAAGAGGCCGGCGATTCCCGCTATGAAGGCGTCACTGGTGAACTCCACTTCATTTTGTGAGTCGGAATCGGCATTGGCATGCCAGGCATACATGGGCTTGCCGGTCACCGGATCGATGGCCAGGGCTCCAAAGCCTTCATGGTTTTGCACGCTGGTAATTTCGTTGTTGTTGATCACGCTGCCAGCCGCATCCAGATAGGCATAGAACTGGCGGCGGGTGGAAGTGGCCTGTCTGCGGCAGTGGTAAGTAAGGAAATATCCGCCTCCCGCGCTTGTGGGGATCACCTTAAGGGGCAGGGAATTATACGCGCCGATCATGTAATCGTAGTAATTGATGATCAGGCTGGTGGGAAGCTTGGTGAAGGTGAACTCGGGCACCTGGCGGCTTCTCTCGATCGCCTTGCCCTGCGGAGTGGCAACAGGCCTGAACTGGGGGCCGGCTGGCATGATCTCTGCCAGGGCCAGCGCCGGCAACAAAGCCAGCACCACGGTAAATAAACAAAGTTTCTTCATAATCATCTCCATTTATATTTAGAGTCTTGGCCTGATCTTTCACGGCTTTCCAGCCATCCAGGCAGACGGTGCCGGAATCCGCGGCAAAACCATAGCAGTAAATGAGTATATGTCTTTCTTTATTCGCGGCTTGGAATACTGTCAAGCACAAAATACTCCGAATCCCTTGCAGCTCCGCTACAGGTAAAAAAGAAACCCGGCAGCAAGGTACCGGGTTTCACAGATTATCTTGTCAGTTAATTATTTGATCAGCATCATCTTCTTGGTTTCGGTGCTGCCATTGGCGGTGAGGCGATAGAAATAGAGGCCGCTGGAAACGGGTCTGTTATCTTTATCGGTGCCATTCCAGGTGAACGTGCGCCTGCCAACGGGTTGATTGTCGTTCACAAGGGTCTTGACCAACTGGCCTTTCACGTTGTAGATGGAAAGGTTGGCATGGCCGGCGGCGGGCATATCGAAATTGATGGTGGTGGTGGGGTTGAAGGGGTTGGGATAGTTCTGGAGCAGCATGTTGCTGACCGCGGGAGTGACGGGATCGTTGGTGGATTCGGAAAGCGGGAAGGTGATCTGCATTTCCATGAACATAACCTCTCCGCCGTCCGGGGTGGGATGGTAGGAGGGGGTAATGGCATTGGAGCCCCAAGTGTAGTCGTTATAGAACATAACGCCGAGCTTGCCGACTTTGTTACCTGCGGGAGTGGTGCTTACATAGATAACTTTGTCCGCCGGATAGACCCACATGGGTTTGATTCCGGCAAACTCGGGTGTCTCGACGTTGTTCAGGCAGATTGGTTCGCTCCACAGGGCACCATTGTCGGGAGACACGGAGATCCAGATCTCGGGAGTGTTGGCAAAGTTGGCATAGTCGGTGTCGCCATAATGGTTGAAAAAGCGGGCGCGCATGGCATCCTGCCAGACGGCAGCCATCATGCCTTGGTCGTTGCCTTCGGTGATCTTGTGGTTACTGTAGTGGAAGATCATGGCGTCTCCGTGGGCGGAGTGATCCCAATGGGGGAAGGGCCATAGCCTCACGGGGTTCAGATAGTTGTTGCCGTCCCCTCCGGGGTAATACTCGGGGACGCCCCAGGGAGCTTCCACGTCCCAGGGGGTAAAGGCCTGGTTATGGGTGTCGTTAGGGTCTTTCTTGGGATAAATCTCACGGACGGCAAATTCCTCGGTCGCCGGGTCGAAGACACATTCTTTCACAAATTGGAAATCTCTCCAGTAACCACCATCAATATGGCACATGCCCCAGTTGGCGACGGTGTGCAGTTTGCCATTGACATCAGTTGTGGCGTTGAGGTGTGAGGAGTTCACGATCATCCAGCCAAGTTCGTTATCCGGATAACCGATGTCGCCATCGCCAACAAAATAGCCGTTGGTACCACCCTCTATTCCCGGGGGGTTCCAGGTGGGAATTCTGCTGAAGCCGCCGATGTGGGTCCAGGTGCCCTGGCCGTAGTTGTCGCATTTGAAGACATCGAGGTCGGCTTCCTGCAGGCTCTCATCATCTGCATTATAAGCAAAATGGTAACCCATATAGTAAACGTTGCCGGAGTTGTCAACGGTGATTGCATGGAAGGGACGGCGCCAGATCACAGCGTCATGGTTCCAGCTATCCATTTCCGGGATCGTGGTATGGTTCCAGACGAACGGAACGCCATTTTCTATATCATCTCCGTCAAAATCGGCATAGATGAAGTAAGGGTTTTCGGAAGGGCCGGCGGTGCCGTGTGAGGTGGTTGAGTTTCTCTGCACCATATAGACTCTTCTCTTGCCCGCGACGGGGGAAGGCCCGACCTGCAGGGTCGGCCAGATGAACTCGTTGTCTGATGTAGTCTGGCCGGAAGGAGTGGTGATGGTGGTAGGGTTGTCCACGGCGATCTGCACGTCGTTAAACAGTCCGGCGATGCCTGCGATAAAGGCGTCGGAAGTGAATTGCACTTCATAATACGCGCTTTCATCGTCGGCATCGGCATGCCACGCGTGCATGGGTTTGCCGGAAACGGGGTCAACCGCGATGGATGCGTATCCCTCGTGGTTTTGCACGCTGGTGATTTCGTTGTTGTTGACCACGGTGCCAGCCGCATCCAGATAGGTGTAGAATATGCGGCGGGTGGCAGTGGCCTGGCGACGGCCGTGATAGTTCATGAAATATCCGCCGCCGGCGCTTTGGGGGATCACCCGCAGGGGGATGCCGTTGTAACTGCCGATCATGTAGTCATAGTAATTTACGATTACACTGGTGGGCAGCTTTGTGAATGTGTAGGCCGGGGCAGTTCGGCTTGGCTGATAATACCGGCATTGGGCAGGGGATTCCAGGACTTTCCTCTCGGGAGCGTACTGCATTTCCCGCGCGAACGCCAGACTCAGCACAAAGCTAAGCGTCAGTACAACCAATAAGGTTTTTTTCATTATTACCTCCATTTTTAATGGCTTATAATCTATCACCGGCCTGCGAACCCACGCTTTAGGGAACAGCTTGCGATACCGCCAAGCTTTTTTTAACTTAGACCGGCACATCAATAATACATCTTATTTAGATTACGTTTATCTGTCAAACTCTTTTTTTGACTTTTGGGCTGTTTTTTCCTGACCCATATTATTCCCCGGCGGAATAGGTGGCCTGGCGCCATTCCGCTTGTGTTATCATAACTGCCTCTCTTGCAGATAAATTGCGCTGTGTGGTTCACGCAGATATGCGCTGATAAAAGGCGCAGAATGGCGCGGATAATTTAAGGGCTGCCGAAGTCTGTTCGGCAGAGGTAACGGAGTTACCTGTTTGGAAGAGACCTCCGGTCTCTGTGGCAAACGGACTTTGCCACCCCCTGGGCGCTGGATCCCGGGTCTCTGCCCGTTATGACACGGTATGTAGTTTGGTTGGCTTTGTTTCAGGGCTGGGTGGTTGTTTTCAAAAGACTGGATCCCGGGTCGCTGCCCGGGATGACACAGTATATAGCCTGGTAGGGCTTGTTTCGGGGGCTACTTTTCACCATTTCACCTTTCCACCTTTCCACCTCAAAAAACACCTTTCCACGGCGTGATCGTAGCACCTATATATTATGAGGGGATGGTCCTCATTTGCATCACCCTCTCCGGCGTGGGTCTTCCTGGGGTCAACCTTATAATTTATAAGGATGACCTAAGGATGATGGCCTAACCGCTTGTGGCACTGAATGATGGCGATATGAGGGACTATAGGGAAGGTTGTGAGGATATTGTGGAACGATACTTCGTGGTGCCGTGATGACGTGGTGGGGTGGTGATGATGATAATAATAGATATGCGTATGACAGGATCTTTGAAGGTGGAAAGGTGGAAAGGTGAAATGGTGGAAAGGAGCCCCTGAAACACATCAGACTATATACCATGTCATCATGAGCTTGACCCGTGATCCAGTCTTTTAGCAACAACCAGTAGCCAGCCTCGAAACAAAGCACCTCCAGACTACATTACCGTGTCATCCCGGCCTGCGAGCCGGGACCCAGTCTTTTAAGGCTTCATAACAGTACGCGACTCCAAAACAAGCCATACACAGACTAAAAACCTTATCATCACGGGTCAAGCAAGCTTGCCCATGATGACACAGTATATAGTCCGGTGTGGCCTGTTTACTGCCCGCTTGCTCCAAACAAAAAAGGACCCGCTGTTCAGCGGGTCCTATGTTCCATGGAGATTACTCTAAGAGTAAGTGTTATATGACGTTATTTTCTGCCTTGGGAGCCATAGCGCATTTTGATGGAAAGGCGGTGCGAGCTCTTGAGCAGGTTTTCTTTCAGCAAGCCCATGTCGGTGTAGGCATAATCGATATTGAAGATGGCGAAGCGGGTGGGAACCTGATAGCCGATTCCGGCGGAAAAGCCGTTGGTATCATAGTTGATCTGATACCCGCCTCTCAGGAAGAGGTTACCCATCTTGTATTCGGTGCCCAGGTTCCAGGTCTCTTTCCTGTCCACCACGTTGTCCAACTGCAGGGAAGCGATCCAGTGGTTGTAATCATCGCGCATGATGTCGCCACTGATTCCCAGGGAGAAGGACATGGGGATTTTGCTCTCGATCTCGGCGCCGTCTTCATCGATTAGACCGTCCCCGTCGTTGTCGATCAGGTCGAAGGGGTCTTCATCGATTCTGCCGTCTTCGTCGTCGTCCACCCGGTAGCGGATATCCGGTCCGAAGTTACGGAGCACCATGCCGATCTTTACATTTTTCCAGCCGGTATTGTACATGGAGCCGACATCGAAAGAAAAGCTGTTCACCGCAAATTCGTAGAGGTTTTCGCGCAGATACTTGGCGCCAACTCCAGCGCTGAATTTCTTGGTGAACTGCTGCCCATAGGCAGCCCCAAAGGCCATACCGCTGTTTGTGAATTGTTCTCCGGTGGGGCCAAAGGTTTCTTCATCGGTGATGTCCATATTGTCCATGTGCAAGACAGTACCATAAAGGGCTATGGTGGACACTCCGTTGGTAAGGGAAGCGGCCGCATACTCCTGCATGATACCGGCAAGCCAGTTGGTGTGTGAGAAGAAGGCCTGGTTTTGGTATGCCGGGGCCAATCCGGCAGGATTCCAATAGACGGAGGAGATGTCATCCGACACAGCGGTGTATGCTTCACCCATGCCGATGGCACGGGCATCCACTCCGAGCTTCAGGAACTGCAGGGCTGCCGTTCCCGTTTTGCCGAATGGTTTGGCGGCGAGAACCAGTGGAGCGCACAGCAAGCCAAGTGAAATCAGGGTTATGATCAGTTTTTTCACAGTTCCTCCCCCTATTTGATTATTACGAATTTGCCGACTTTGATCTTGTTATCGGCTTTGTTTTCCACGGAGTACAGATAGACTCCGGGGGCGATTATCTGGTTGTTTTTGGACAGCAGGTTCCAGTCGTGCATACCGCCGGGAGCCAAACCGAACTTGGATGACTTGGATACGGTGATCACATCCGCCATATAGGCTCCGCGGTGTTCGATCGTATCGACCAGGTCGCCGGCCAGGGTATAGATGCGGATGGTGCAATTCTCCGGCAGGTTCACGAACCACAGCCTGCGGCTTTTGTCGCCTTTCTCGTCCTTTTCGCGGCGGCCGTCAAATTTGCTGCGGCCGATGTAAGGATTCGGCACCACGTAAATGTTGTCCATATTGGTTTGGGCCGTTGCGCCAGGGAAGAAGACCTTCATATTGGCATCGGCGTCGCGGCCGGTTTCCAGGAAATTAAGATCTTGCTCTGGAACACCGCGGTCATAGGCAGTGACCGCCACGTAGTATTCCACACCCTTGCGTGGGCTATGGATGGTCTGCTTGTAATAGCGCCTGGACAGACGCTTGTTTTCCAGTTCCGCCAGCTCTTCCGGCGTATCAGCCACCCCACCGCCAAAACCAGGCAGCGGGATGATCCGGTAATCCGCCAGTTCATCGTAAATAACGTCTCTGACGTCCGGATGCTTGAAGATGCGCGCTTGCAGCTTCTTGATTATCGCATCTGGCAATTCGGCATATTCTGAGGCGATGCGGTCGTATTCGGAACGTGCCCAAACCTGGTCCACGCCAGGTTTATACAGCGGGAATCCGTAGAAGACCTTGAAATTGTGGGTCGGGTGATCCGGATAGGTGTTGATGTAGTAATAGTAGTTGTCATCCAAACGCCTGTATTTGGCGAATTCAGTTTCATCGTAGGGCATGCCTGTATTGGGCCCGAGCGCATTCACAAATTCAGGTGGGACGGAGAGGTTGGGCAGGCCGGTGTCTATTCCCTGATAGCCGCCGAAGTCGCTGAATTTTGGGTGTCCCCAGTTTACAGTGTAGTCATCTTTGTCCCGCTGTGTGTCGATCTTATCCCAGCGCTGGATCATTTCCCAATCTTCCCGGGAGCCGCTGCCGCTTCTTCCCCAGAGGGTGTAGCCCTGGAAATCGTGGCGCAGCCTGTGGGCTGTGAAGGGGTTGATGATCGCGTTGTTGTTGAAGAGAGTGGTATCGGACAGGGCAGGTACCTGGAATTGGAGCGGGAACTGTTGCCAGTCGATAACTGCAGGATCGCTGTCCATGCCGGCATAATCCGGGGAGGTAGGTGGATACTGCCAGCCCTCATCGGCTTTATCGACGTTTTTATAGTCTTTGGTGAATTCGCTGCGGTTATCCCAGTAAACATCGATGGAGTTACCGTTTTCCGTGATTTCGGCGTATAGTTTGGGGATTTCCGGTGGTTCGGGTGGTTTATAGTGAGCCAATGTATCCGGCCACACCACTTCGTTCAGTTCTTGGGCAACACCATAGATGGTTTTTGCCCATTTGGCTGATTTCTTGAGGTCTTCCAGATTGTCGCCGGGAAACACGGCCACCACAATTTTCATGGTGTGGCCTGGTGCCAGGTTCCAGGAATTCTCCGTTGGGTTGGTCAATCCTTGCTGATCGCCGTAGAAAGCGAACAGGAAACGGGTGTCGTTGGCTTCCGGTTGTTCAAATTCCATTACCGTGGGCTCTTCCGGACGCAGGGATGTATATTTGGACGGATCAGGATTTCTGTAACCTGTCGGTGTACGTGGTGTAAGCAGCCAGTATTTCTCGTTCGCGGTCAACCTGGGGGCATAGTTGAAGGACTGCGGATTATCGTCGTTAGGTCCATCTCCCACTTTCCAGTACCAGCAGGCGAATTCGAGTTTCTCGGGGTTGGGTGTGCAAACGCGCGCTCCCACCATGCCGGTGGTCAGGCCGCCGTCGCCATCCGCGTCGTAGGTGTAAGCAAATTCATAGCCTTCACCTTTGACGTAGCCGGATTTGTCATCCGCGGCTTTTTCCGGTCCCATGGTCTGGGGGCCGCAGTCGCAGTCCATATATATACCCATGGCGCAGTCGTACAGCGTGTCCGTGTTCATGTTGGTGATGTTGAATTCCACATAAACGAGGTTCTTGATGTATTCATAGCTCCACTGGTAGCTCATTTGGCGCACCCTGACCCCTATGGGGATATGGGTGCTTCTGCTGCGGGAACCGCCCAGGTCCCTGTCGCCTGGTGTGCCAAAGGGGCTGTAGTCATAGTAATAGGATATAAAATCCTGTTCTGAAACGGGCGCGCCGTCCTCGTCGATCAGGCCATCCCCGTCGTCGTCGTATGGATTTGCAAAGTCGTAGGTGACGTGGCTTTTGTCTGAGAGATCCATAAAGCCCAGGGGATACCACAGTTCAACGTTGTCTCCAGCAGTAATGGTTGCGTAGTTAAACAGGCGGGTTTCGTGGATAAACTTGCCGCTGAATTGCTCAAACACTTCAGGTAAGTGTTCATCGCGCAATCTGAAAGTGTAACCCACGAAATCCTCATCAATAATTCCATCGCCGTCGTCATCCACGCCACGCTTTTGATGGCGTGTACTGGCGGTCGCAATTTGATCGGCGGCGTCGTAAAGGCCGTAATAGTGCTGCACAAGCTCATCGGTGCTGGAGGCTTCCAGGGGGTTGTAGGCCGGCAGGAACTCATAAAGGTCGTAGTCTCCGTCGAATCCCACGGTAACCAGGGTATCAACTACCGGTTTCATCCAGGGGCGCCAGTCCGGCGAACCGTAGGGAACCGTTCCGGTGCTGTCCGCGCTGGGGTTGAGCGCTCTCCAGTAGAGCTGCTGCCCCAGATCGTTGCGGCGATACTTTTTGGCACCAAACCAGAGAGCGCCTTGGTAGAGGTAGTCGATACCGCTTCCACCGGGATACTCCAGGGATGGATACTGGGGCACCACGTCGTCGCCGGAGCCGAAGAAACCGTAGTTACTTACGCGCAGCCAGATATTTCCAACGTTGTGCCACTTGGAAAGATCCAAGGTTTTTGTTCCTGTTGAGGGACTGGCCATGGCCGCATGGGCGATACCGAAGGAAGCCATTGCCAGCAACAGGCAAAACACAATTTTATAGAACTTCATCAAATTCTCCAGATATGCTAATTTAACTTAAACTCAACGGGTATGATCACTCGGGTATCGACAGCATTGCCGCTGCTTTTTCCTGGCTGAAACCGCATGTGTTTCACGGCATTGATCGCAGCTTCATCCAGGCCTCCGGGGCCGGACTGCACAGACTTGACAACCCTGATGTTTCCAACAGTCCCATCCTTGTACACATCCACTTCGAGGGTAACGATACCCTGCACTCTGGCCCTGCGCGCGAAATCCGGATAATCCGGCTTGATGGCGCCAATGGGAACCGGGGAATCGTCCCAGGGGACGAAATCGAAGGGTCTTTCACTGTCTGAGCTTTGTAATGCCGAGGTCGTGGTCTGCTGCAGGTCGCCAAACTGCTGCAACGCCAGCGCTCTTTGCTGCTTCAGTTCGGGTGTGTCTTCGGTGGCCAGTTCTTCGCTGATCATAGGGATTTCGATATTGATCTCGCTTTCCTTGGGCGCTTCTTCTTTTTCGCGCGTGTCGGTGGGAGCGTCGATCATTTCGGCTGCCACTGTCTGAGTCTCCTTTGTGGTGGTCTCCATCCGGGGGGCAACCAGTAAGCCAAACAAGACAATCGCGGCAGCCAGGGCGACAGCTTTGCTGAACTGCGAATTGGCTATGTCTTTCCAGTCAATCAATCTATTTGTAGTCATAACTCACCTCTATTTCTTCTGGGATTCAAAGACAACATTTCTGGTGTCCGCATCCTGGAGGCGCATCATAACGTCCCGGACAATCTGATAGCGGGTGTCCTTGTCAGAACGGAAGCACACCTGCAGGTTGGGGATTTCGCTGCTTTTGGCCAGCATCGCGTCTATAATCGAATTGTCTTCCACGCTGCGCGGAAAATCATCGATCAGGATTTCCTCCTTTTCGGTGATATAGATCGTGGCTGTCTCATTGCGTGAAACCCTGTCTATATTCTTGGCGGTGGGGAATTGATCTCTGGGCACCCAGAAGACCCTTTCCTGCACGAAGACGGTGGTAACCATGAAGAAAAGCAAAAGCAGGAAAGAGATGTCGCCTGTGGAGGTCGTCGGGATCTCAACAGGCTCGCGTTTTTTCTTTTGTATCTTTGCCATCTTTCGCTCCTATATCTGTGTCGAGATTGAGATTTGGGCACGGTCGCGGTAGGGAACCAGATGGTCCACCACTCTAACCATGTCGCTATACTTGGCTTCCGGATTTGTTTTCACCAGGAACAGCATCTTCAATTCCCGTTCAGCCTGGTTAGTACTGCTTCGGCTGATCGCTTCCCTCATCTCCACCTTTTGCAGGATAATCTGGTCCAGGTCGGCATCTGAAAGAAAGCGGGGTTCTTCTGTGTTGATCTTGATCATGCCGTTTTCCACTATTTCTATTCTGGTCATTTCCTTTTCTGTGAGCTTGATCTCCGTCTGGGAGGTCATTTTCTCCGCCTGGGTCGCTTTGTTGAGCATGACCTTCACGCCTTCTTTAACGTCAAACTTGGTTGTGGACATAAAAAAGACGATCAACAGGAAGGAAATATCCCCAGTTGAAGTAGTGGGAATATTAGCTGTGGTTTTCCTTTTGCGGGGGATCTTCACAATGCACCCCCTTTAGGACTCGATCATCGCTTCAATGACCTTCTCTGACGCACGTTGCATGTCTATGACCAACCCATCTACCTGGGTCATGAAAATATTGGAAAGCAGCTGGATGGGAATAGCCACGGCCAAGCCTGCCTCTGTGGTGATCAAGGCGATCTTGATACCCGAGGCGACAATGGTGGCGTCCACCGAACGGGCTTTGGCTATGGCGTCGAAGGCCACCACCATGCCGTCCACTGTTCCGAAGAAACCAAGCATGGGAGCCAGTGTGATGGCTGTGCTGATTTCCACAAAACCTTTTTCCAGGTAAGACATCTCGATCATGGCGGCGTTTTCCATGGATTTTTCCACGGCGTCCACGCCACGGTCAGATTTCAGCAAACCTTCATATACAATGGAGGCAACAGGACCGCGGGTCTTTTTGGCGATTTCAATCGCTTCTTTATACTTCTTTTCTTTGATCAGGGGGACAACCTGGTTCAGGAATCCGTTCAAATTGATCTTGGCATACATAAGAGTTATAAACTTCCAAATAACGTAGGCAAGACCATAGATGGCCACCATCAGGATAGGCCACATCACCCATCCACCGTTGATGAAGAAGTTTACAAGACCGCGTCCGAAAAGAAATTCAGCTATTCCTTTGGCGCCGGAAGAAGTTTCCACAGCTTGCTGCTCAACTTCAGCAACAGGTTCTGCAACTTCTGCCACAGTATCGGCCGCCGCGGCAGCCGGATCAGGAGCTTGTGCGTGGGAGAGGCTCATGAGCAATGCGCTCATCACCACTATCAGCATCAGTACTTTTGAGAATCTCTTTCTCATGTTGTTATTCCTCCATGGGATTTTTTTAGAAATTGAATGAAACACCAAGGGTTACGCCCCTGAAGTTATTTACAAGGCTTGGATTTTTTATGTATTTAGAATATGCATAGGCGACCTGTGGGTAGGTGAAGGGTTCATATTCGCCTGTGTCGGGATTGTAGATCTGGATATTGGATTCATGGATTTCCGCCCCGCTTTCGTAGGGTGAACCTGTCTTAGGATACACGCTGAGAATGTTCTTGTTCTTGAAGAGATTCTCCACATCCATGTAAATCTTGAAGTTCATGTTTCTTCCAAAAGTGAAACCCTTGGTGAGCTTCAAGTTTGCCTGCTGGGTGAAGTCTTTGCGCTTGCTGTTGGTGTCCAGCATACTGCTGCTTTCCGTGGCTTGCGGTGTGTAGGGAGCTCCGGAAGCGAAGGACCAGTTGAAGTTCGCGCTGAAATCGTCCATGGGCAGTATTAAATCGGTGAAAGGTATGAAATACTCTTCGCCCCTGCCAATCCGGAACGTGTAGTTTACGCTCATATTATGGCGCACATCCCAATCCAGAGGGAATTCTCTCAGGTTGGTGGCTTCGTCCTGGATAACGGTGCTGGAGTTGTTACCCTGCGCCCAGGCCAGGGAATAGGCAATGGACCAGGTGTTGAAATTGGACAGCATTTTTTCCAATTGGATGTCGATACCTCTGGCTGAGCCATAGTCCTCGGAGATGAACTTGTACCAGTTGATGACACCCTGTCCTTCCTTGACGGTGCTGACGTAGTTATACAGGTTTTTATAATAGGCGGTCATATCCACCACATAGTCGTCTGACAATTGGTGAGAAAGGCCCACCTCGTAGGTAACTGTGATCTGGGGTTCCAGCTTGGGGTTGCCCACGGTGATGGTTGTGTCTGAGTTATTGGCATCAGCCGGGGTTTTGCTGGTGAAGATAAACTGCATCTGTGGCAACTGGTTCTGATAGTTGTAAGCAAAACGCAACACATCACGTTCGGTGATGGGGTGGGACACACCCAGTCGGGGCGACACCATAAGCTGCCAGCGATCATCTTTTTCAAAGGGCACCGTGTCGAACTTGCCGCTATCCTTCAACACCCTGTAGCTGGAGCCCAGATACCAGATATCGAAGCGCAAGCCGGCATTGACGATCATGCCTTCCCACTCCATTTTATCCTGGAGGTAATACGCGATCTGCATGGGTTCGGCTTCATAGCCATCACGCTTGCCTGAGGCTTCCTGCGCAGCCCTGAAATAGACTTCAGGCTTATAAATGGCAAGATACTTTTTCTGATCTTCGTTATACTCGAAGCTAAACACACCGTCGGGCATTTCAGCCGGCGGTACCCAGGTGGTGTCGGAAGGTACCTTGTAAACGCGTTCCAGGCTGGCGGTAAATCTGTCCTGATAAATGGTGAGGAAGTCCTGCAACTGGTTCTTTTTAATATGGTGTTTAATGACTTCCAGACCGGTTTTGGCCAGGTGTTTTTCGTTCAGTTGCCATTCAAAGTCGGCTCTGGCGTTGATCGATGTGGTTCTGTCGTCCACAAAGTAATCATAGATGGTTCCGGGTGCTACAAAACCTGGAATGCCGCGGGCGATCTCGACTCCGGGAATCCTGTAAACCCAGCGGGTGTAATCCGGGTAATAAAGCAGCTCACCTGTATCCTCGTGAACAGCATAAGGCAGGTCCATAATGCCATCCGGATAAGGGTAATAGTCGATTGTGGCATAACCGTAATCGCCCTGGGCTACCTGGTCTATATAGGCATCGTGCTGGGTGGGGCTGGTGTAGAGGCTGTCCAGATCGCCTACAGTTGAGAAAATGTAGTTGTCCCTGCTTATCCCTTTGGGTCCGGAGACGCTGTCTTTCTGGTAATAGCTGGCTTTCACCTTGAGGTTCATCGTTGAGCTGAACACATGGTCGTAGGTGCCAATGTACTGACTCTGCTTGGTTTCATCATAAGCATAGTGCTGCAGGGCATAACGCCAGGCCCAGGAGAAAGGATGGTTGAATGAGCGGTCCCCGCGGGCAGCCAAAGTGACTCTTTGGGTGGGGCTGATCACATACTTGCTTTTGAGGTTCACGTTGTATGAGTTATAGTTTCTGTTGCCGATTTCAACTCCCGCAACTTTGTCCCTGATGCTATAGGGATCGTAATAGCTCCGGTCGGGGTATGGCTTGTATTCATCAGCATAGTCCATCAGTTGCAGTGTGTCAAGCACACCAGTGTTTTCATTTTTAAACACATACAGGTAATCGCTGTAGGGATCCCCGACATAGTAGTCTTTGAGGCGGCCATCCAGCCACTCGCCGCCACCGTTCAGGTAGAAGGTGAAGTTTTCTTTGAGCTCATCGGAGCCAAAGGGCACCACCGGCCCGCCAAAGGCAAATTTGAACACATCGGTGTTACGGCCATTGTTTTCGGATAGCAAATGGTCAAAGCTGTATTCCACCTTTCCGGAATAAAAAGAATCTCCGTCCTTGGTCACGATGTTGATCACTCCGGACTGGGCGTTGCCATATTCGGCGGGGAAACCGCCTGTCATAACCTTCATGTCGCTGATGGCGTCAGTATCTACCTGCAGGGCGCTGCCACCGTCAACGGGGTCGGAAACCGACATTCCGTCCACGGTAAAATTGATCTCATTGGCGCGTCCGCCCCGGATATGCAACTCTCCGCCGATGTTTGTGACACCAGCTTGCAAGGATACGATGCCGGCGATGTCGCTAACGGCAACGTCTTCCATGCGGTCCATTTCTATCTGGCGGGATGAACCCACGCGGTCTTTCTCCACCTTGTCCTCTTGTGCCGTTACCACAACTGTGGCAAGCTTGACGCCAGCCTTGTTCATGGTGGGGGAGAGGTTTGTGGTCTGGTCGACATTGATGCGCACATCGGTGAATGTATAGGCGTCATAGCCGATCAATGAGAATTTAACGGTGTAGATGCCAGGGGGAATGTTGATGATTATCGCGGTGCCCTTGGCGTTTGTCTGGCCACCCGTGATGCGCTTGGCGCCTTGTAAAACCACGACATTGACAAACTCAACGGGTTTTCCCTGATTATCACGCACTCGCACTGCCAGGCGTCCTGTGGTGGCCGCGTCCAGTAACGCGACGCCACAAATTAATAATATTAGCAGGATCAATGCAGTCTTTCGCATCGAGAACCTCCCTTCTCTCTATGGCATTATTTCTATCTTAGTTTACGTTACTAAAGGTCAAACAGCTGTGCTGCCTACCATAATTACAGTTGGTCACGAATATATGGTTTCCCAAAAACCGTCAAGGATTTTTTCGGATTGTGTCCACCGGACGCATCTTTAAGCTGGTTTTGGAGATTGGCGAGACGCAGATTTTTCATTGAATGAACATCACTTTTTCAAAGCCTGGACGCGATTCTTCGATCTCACCCAGCACGAGGTAATTTGTATCCCTCATAAAATCTCCCACAAAGCCGGGATCGACAACAGCGATCATGCCAATTCCCAGGTTGAAGGCGCTGCGCATTTCCTCAAGACGCAGGTCGGCGCTTTCTCCCAACCACCTGAACAAAGGCGGAATCTCATCCAGGTCGTAACTCACCAGAGCGGAAAGCCCATCCGGAATTATCCGTTTCAAGTTGCCGGGGATGCCACCCCCCGTGATATGTGCCAGGCCGTGCAAGCGTCTGTCGTGGAGATGTGGTTTTATCTCCTGCAGATAGCTTTTGTGGATAGCCAGCAGAAGCTCGCCCACTGTTGCCTTGAGGTCGTTCACATAAGAGTCCACGTCCAGTTTCAGATGCTCAAAAACGATTCTACGGGCCAGTGAATAGCCGTTGGTATGCAGCCCGGTGCTGGGCATGCCGACCAGAATATCTCCACAGCGGATCCTGTTGGCTGGCAACAGTGAGCTCTGTTCCACCACGCCCACTATGGTGCCTGCCAGATCAAAGTCTTTCTCCCGATAGATTCCCGGCATCTCAGCCATCTCGCCGCCAATCAGCACGCACTGGTTTTCCCGGCAAGCCTTGACCATCCCGGCTATTACTTCCTGCACCATTGCCTGGTCAAGCTTTCCCAACCCAATGTAATCCAGAAAGAACAGGGGGAGCGCGCCCTGGACCAGAATATCGTTTACACAGTGGTTTACCAGGTCCTGGCCTACGGTATCGTATCTGCCTGCCAGAACAGCCACCATCAGCTTGGTGCCGACCCCGTCGGTGCTGGAAACCAATACCGGAGCCTGATACTGTGATGTGTCGAAGCGATACAGGCCGCCAAAGCTGCCCAGATCGCCCAATACGTTGTGGTCATAGGTTTCGCGCACCATCTGCTTGATGTTGTCCACGGCGTCTTCGCCGGCCTGGATATCCACGCCGGAAGACCTGTAGTCTATGCGTTTGTCTGTCATATCAAGACCATTCCTGCAGTTCCTTGATCATTGTATCGATCTTGTTGGTGTCCAGATCCGTTAGACCCTCCACGCTGAAGTCTCCCACGTTCAGGGCAGCCATCACGGTTCCCAGGCGTACGGCTTTGCGCACGGCAAGCTTGCTCAAATCGCTCTGGGTAGCCAGATAACTCATAAAACCCCCGGCGAACGCGTCCCCGGCTCCAGTGGGGTCTTTCACCTGCTCCACAGGGTAGGCGGGAGCAAAGAACAAATCGTTGTCGAACACGGCCACACTGCCGTATTCCCCCCGTTTGATGACCACTGCCCTGGCTCCCAGGCCGATCAACTTACGGGCTCCCGAGAAGATGTTGTGCGACTTGGTGTATTGCCTGATTTCGTCTTCGTTGATAAAAACGATATCCACTCTCCCGATCACTTCGGTCAGCAGCTCCGGGCAGAGGTCGATCCAATAGTTCATGGTGTCGCAGGCGACCCAGCGGTAACTCTCGATCTGGTTCAGCACCTGCAACTGCAACGCGGGATGAATATTGGCCAGCAGCAAGCTTTCGCAAGACCTGCAACTGGGGGGCAATTGGGGCGAGAAATCCGCAAAAACATTGAGTTCAGTGCTCAAGGTGTCTGCCTGATTGAGGTTCTGGTATCTGCCGTTCCAGCGGAATGTCTTTCCCGCTTTCGTTTCCAAGCCGTCCAGACATACCCCGTGCCTTTGCAGCAGTTCGATGCCCGGCTGGGGAAAATCCTCTCCCACCACACCTACTACTTTGGTTGGAGCAAAGTAGGATGCGGCCAGGGAGGCGTAGATAGCAGAACCACCCAGAGCGTCACACACTTTCCCGGAGGGGGTTTCGATCGTATCCAGAGCAACGGAGCCAACAACCACGAGGCTCATTGAACCGGAACCCCTTGCACTGCCGTAGTGTCGGTTGGCGTGGCTGTGGAATCTATGATCTCTATTGTAGTGCTGTTTTCACGCTGGCCAACAGTATCCAGTTTCTTGATCAGGATCAGGATTGCCGCCAGCAGCAGGAACATAAAGATCAGCCTTTTCCAGTTATAGGCGCTCTTACGCCGGTCAGTCCAGCGGTCTTTGTTTTTATCATTTAATTCGTTCATGGACTATTTGCCTCAAGCTCTCAGTTCTTCCAAAAACGCGGCAAAACGGCTCACGCCCTTGCGCAGGTTGTCCATGCTGTTGGCGTAGGAGAAGCGGACGTTGGATTCGATTCCGAAAGAACCTCCCGAAACCAGGGCCACGTGATGCTTTTCGAGCAGTTGGGTGCAGAACTCGTCGGAGCATTGGATTCCAGCCTTGTTGTTCTTCAGATACCAACTGATATTGGGCATGATGTAAAATGCGCCCTGAGGCTTGAAACAAGAGATGTGCGGAAGCTTGCTCAGCTCTTCATACAGGAAATTCCGGCGCTGTTCAAACTGTTTTCTCATCATCTCGATCGAATCGTCCTCTTCATTCAAGGCCGTTACGCAGGCTTTTTGCGTGATCGAATTAACGCAAGAAGTGGCGTGTGCCTGCACCCTTCCGGCGGCAGCGATGATATGCGCGGGACCGGCGGCGTAACCGAGGCGCCAGCCAGTCATGGCATAGGCTTTGGAAACTCCGTTGATCACAACCGTATGCTCCTGCATTTCCGGGCTGAGTGAGGCTGTGGAAACATGTTCCGTTCCATCATATACCAGGCGTTCATAGATCTCATCGGAGACCACCAGCAGGTTGTGCTTCAGGCAGACCTCCGCCAGTTTTTCCAGCTCAGGCCTGGTATATACGGCACCTGTGGGATTGCTGGGTGAATTGAGGATCAACACCTTAGCCGCGGGGTTTTCCCCGATGGCTTTGCTCAGCGCGGCTGGCGTCAGTTTGTAGCTATCCTCTTCCAGGGTGGGGATGTAAACGGGCTGGGCATCCGCCAGCATCGCCTGATAGGGGTAGCTGACCCAATATGGCATGGGCATCAGGACCTGGTCGTTAAAGTCACAGACCGCGACCAGGATGTTCACGATGGAAGCCTTTGCTCCGGGTGAGACCAGAATCTGGTTTGGCTGGTAACTTAGTTTGTTTTCCCTTAAAAGCTTTGCGCAGATGGCGTTTTTGAGCTCGGGGATGCCGGGATTGGCGGTGTAGCGGGTAAAGTTGTCGTCAATCGCTTGGTGAGCGGCTTTCTTGATATATTCAGGTGTGTTAAAATCCGGCTCTCCCACTCCAAAGTTGACCACATCGATTCCGGCGGCCGACATCTCTTTGGCCTTGGCGGACAGGGTGAGGGTGGGTGAGGGTTTGATCAGGATGGTTCGGTTTGATAGTTTGATCGCCATGTTTTCCTCCAGCTTATTTTTTTCCCATCAGAAGTACCAGAACACAGGTGTTGACAATGTCTTCCATAGAACAACCCCGGGAGAGGTCGCAGATTGGAGCGGCAAGTCCCTGGATGATCGGACCGATGGCCTCGGCTTTGGCGAAGCGTTGTGTGAGCTTGTATCCTATGTTGCCCGATTGCAGGTCTGGAAAGATCAGGGTGTTCGCTTGTCCAGCCACCGTGCTGCCTGGGGCCTTGCTTTTGGCAATGTGGGGCACGATCGCGGCGTCCAGTTGCATTTCTCCGTCGTAAGCAAAGTCCACCTTGCGCTGATCCAGTATCGCCTTGGTTTGCTGCACTTTTTCCACAAGCTCGTGTTTGGCGCTGCCCATGGTTGAAAATGAGAGCAGTGCCACGCGCGGCTCATCGCCCAGGATGGATTTGCGGGTGTGCGCTGTGCTTATCGCGATGTCCGCCAATTGCTCGGGATCCGGATTAGGCACCACGGCACAATCGGCGAAGAGGTATATGCGGTCTTCGCCCATGTAGTCATAGACCAGCATGATAAAGCTGCTGGACACTGTTTTCAATCCAGGGGCGACACCAACCACCTGGAGCGCCGAGCGCAAAACGTCGGCAGTGGTGTTCACCGCTCCGGCCACCATTCCGTCAGCCAAGCCAAACTTGACCAGCATGGCTCCAAAAAACAGCTCGTTCAACACAGTCTGCCGGGCTTGTTCCGGCGTAACGCCCTTTTCTTTTCGTTTTTCATAGAAATAATTGGCGAACTTTTCAATGTCTGGGTGCTTCGCGGGGTCAAGGATCGTAGCCCGGCTAAGATCCAGACCCATGCTTCCGGCTTTGTCCCGCACCGTTTGCGGATCGCCAACCAGGATCACTTCCGCCAAAGCTTCCGAGATCACGGCATCTGCCGCCCGCAACATCCTTTCGTCGTGGCTTTCAGGCAGCACAATGCGTCCGCCCAGGGCGGCGGCTTTGGCTTTCAAGGTTTCGATGATATTCATTTATACTCCAGATTATTCTGATTCTATCACTATTTTTGATATATCGGCCACCCGCAGGAATTCCTGCTTGACCAGATTGAGCAGCGAATGGCGGTTGGAGCGCAGTTGCAGGTCGTCGCAATTGACCAGCACCGCGTCAAAAAATCTGTCGATCAAGTCGCCGAACTGCACCAGTAGCGAGATGGCCGCCTTATGGTCAGAGCGGGCGAGACTGTCCGTCAACGCTGTTCTCAGCCCTTTCAGAGCCACAAACAGCTCTGTCTCTGGCCCGGGGCTTAACAGGTTCTCGTTTAGAGGTGGGAACTCTTTTTGATCCTCCAGGATATTGGCAACCCTCTTGAATCCGATCACCAGGCGCTTGAAGTCCTCCTCTTCCCTGAACTGCTGCAGAGCGATTGCGCGCCGTTTCAGATCCGGAATGCTCCCCAGGCTCAGGTGCATCACGCTGTCTATCACGTCATAATCCAGATTCAACTGGGTCAGCAGCCAGTTCACCCTCTGACGGAAAAAGGAACGCACCGTATCTGCGGAATTGCTTTTCAGCTCCGCGTCTTCGCCGGCGCTTTGCAGGGATTTTTCGATGAGCAGTGAAAGCTCCACTTCCCAACCCCTGTCCGCCAGAATCTGAACCACGCCATTGGCGGCGCGGCGCAGCGCGAAAGGATCTGCCGAACCCGTGGGCACCAGGCCCACGCCGATTATCCCGCAAACGCTGTCCAGCTTGTCGGCTACAGCCACCACAGCTCCGGTAACAGTTTGGGGCAGGCTGTCGTTGTTGCCGCGGGGCATGTAATGCTCATAGATTCCCTCGGCAACCGTCTCAGGTTCTCCGCTTGCCAGGGCGTAGTGCTTTCCGATGTAGCCCTGGAGCTTGGTAAACTCTTTTTCCCCAAGCATATTGGTGACCAGGTCTGCTTTGCAGAGGTGAGCCGTTCTGTCCACCAATTTGCTTTGCTCTCTATCCAGACCAAGTTCATTGCAAAGCAGGCTGCTCAGTTCCTCAATGCGTTTGGTGCGCGCCGCCATGCTGCCCAACTGCGACTGAAACACCACCTCTTCCAGGCGGGGAACATAGGTCTCAAGTGAGACGCGGGTGTCTTCTTTGAAATACCACAACGCGTCTGCCAGGCGGGCATTCACCACTTTTTCATTACCTTTCCGGATCAACCCGGCATGTGCCGCGTCTCCGTTGGAAATGAAGACAAACTTGTTGCTGAGTTTTCCCTGACCGTCGCGCACGGAAAAGCACTTCTGGTTCTGGCTGATGGTGGAGGTGATGATCTTTTCGGGTATGTCCAGATATTCTGCCTGGAACTCCGCAACCACGGCGTTGGGGTTTTCCACGAGGTCGGTCACGGTATCGATCAGCCGTTCGTCCTCTATTACGGCAAGATTGCCGGAGGGGAAGGCGTTTTGCAAGCCTTGCGATATTGTTTCCCTGCGTTCCCGGCGATCTGCCAGCACCGCGTTTTCTCTCAGGATTTCCAGATAGTCACGGGGTTCCGGGATATCCAGCCGCCTGTCCAGTCCAAGCCAGCGGTTTCCCCGGCTTTGCCTGCCGCTGCTCACTCCAGAGACCGTGAGTTCGATCACGTCCGGCCCCCACAGGACGCACAGCCAGCGCAGGGGGCGGCTGAACGCGAGGCGGGAGTCGTTCCAGATCATGCTTTTGGCAAATGGTATCTGGTGAATGATATCCAGAATCCAATCCCGCAAAATGTCCTGGGTAGCCCTGCCCGGGAGGGTGTAATCCAGGGCGATGAACTCGCCTTTATCTGTTTTTTCTATATAGATGTCCTGTTCGCTGGCCTTGTTTTTCTTCAAAAAACCCAGTGCCGCGGGAAGCAGCTTGCCGGATTCGTCGTAGGCAATTTGTTTGGCAGGCCCGGTTTTTTTGACCCGGATATCCGCCTGCATTTCCTGCACAGAGGAGGCCAGCACGAAAAAACGCCTGGGAGTGGAGCTGACGGACAGCGCGTCAAAAGAAAGCCCGCTGCTCTCCATCAGTTTGACAAATGAGCTTTTTAAAAAGTCCGTGGCTGGCCCAAGGTGCGGAGCCGGAATCTCTTCCACTCCGATTTCAAGGAGAAAATCACGCATGAACAGTATTCCGTCCCAGCTTGACTACGTGTTTAAAACTCATGTGCCAGGCTGACCTGATGGATCATTCCCAAATCCCCGTAGGAAGAAAGGCCATAATCGATCCTGTTGCTGCGCCATTTCCATCCTGCTCCCAGAGAAAGGCCGGAAGTCCAGCCCCAGAATCCTCCAACTCTTTGGTCAGCGGCGTCGCTGCGGAGGCCCATCCTCAGTTTCAAAGCTGGCTGCACGGCATATTCGATTCCCGCTTTCGCCACCAGGTTTTCTCCCTTGGCCATGCTAATGTCCAGGGCGCCCAACAGGTTTTCCGAAGCCAAATAGCTGATGCCTGCGGCAAAGGTCAGGGGCAGGCCTTCACGGTATCTGGCGTCGGTATAGTGCAAAAACTGGTAGCCCAGGTTGCGCACGCTGGCACCCACCTTGATCTTTTCATTCTCCGGGTGGTGGATCATGCCGACATCCAGGAGCACCGCGGCGGCGTATTTATCATCCAATTGGTCATAGACCACTTTAAAGCTGGCTCCCGCGTCGATCATGGGGCTTAGATACTTGGCCAGGGACGCGCTGGCGATAAAGTTATGCGCGCCAAAGCTCCGGTTCAGATCCACGGGTGACTGTTCCTCGTCCACGCCATAGGCATCGAAGCTTCCCCAGTCCATGTATTTGACGGCGAAGCCCCAAGCTGTGTATTTGTTTTTGGGAGCGAGATATTGCAGTTGCCCGCCCTGCGAGTCCAGGAAGAAGTTGGTATAGGTGCTGCCCAGTTCCTTGCGTTCCATGCGGATGATCGCGGCTGGATTGAAAAACACGCCATCCGGGTTTTTGTCTATCCCCGTCAAAGCCTGTCCCATAGCCACGGCTCTTGCGGAAAAGACGTTTTTCAACTGGTTGAATCCGGTGGTGCCCGCGTCCTGGGAAATCGCTCCCAAAGGAATGATGCCCAGGCTAATCGCGCAGAGCGCTATCAATATGCTCTTCAATGGTATGCACTTCATGGTATAGCTCCGTTTCATCTTTAACGTTTATGATACGGTCTCGGTTATCGCTCTGGCGCAGGTATTCTGAGAGAGCGCGTAAAATCTTCATATATTCACGGTTGGAGCTCTGGGGCACTGCGATCATGAACACCAACTGCACCGGCAGGTCGTCCACGCTCTGAAACTCCAGTGGACGCTTGATCAGGCAGACCGCGATCTTCATGAACGCAACTGTGAGATCTCTTGCATGGGGGATGCCCACGCCCTTGCCTATCCCGGTGCTCATGATTTCCTCCCTGCCCTTTACTGCGGCCAGGAAACGGTCCGGGAAACTCAAGGCTCCGCTATCAGCCAAAAGGTTGGTCAGATAAACCAAGCACTCTTCCTTGGTGTCGAACCCTTCTACGATTTTCACCAGTTCTGGTTGAAAAAGTCCGTTCATCTTCTCCCCAAGATTTTGATAAAGTCCATGTTTTTACTCTGCTCAATCACGTCAATCAAATTCTGCCCGTTCCAGAGATTGTCGCCTTATCCTGGGGGTAATGCCAATTCGCTTTCATCCTGTTATATACAATTTGTACTGGAATCTCGTGATGCCGTGATGCTGTCGAAGCAGAGATAGAACGCGGATAACAGGATCGACAGGATTTGCAGGATATAGGGAAGGTGAAAAGGTTCCTTGGAACAACAACCCAACCCCAAGACAAATCGCCACAGACAACATACCGTGTCATCCCGGGCAGACGGGGCCCCACTGGGGTGGCTGACCCGGGATCCAGTCATTTAGAAACGTCCACGAATTACACTAATTAACACGAATTAAAGAGCAGGATTGGGGCAAGTGTCCAGCCAAAAAACAACCACCCGACACCGAAACAAAGCCCCCCCCAGACTACCAACCGTGTCATCACGGGCCTGCGAGCCGTGATCCAGTCTTTTAAGGCTTCAAACAACCACCATAAACATCACCTGACAAGGGTAACCTTTTTACTCAACGCCCCTATCCCATTGACCTTCAGGTTGAGCAGATAGATGCCGCTGGAACACTGCCTGCCAGCTTCATCCCTGCCATCCCAATAGCTGAACTGCTCACCCGCCTTGCCGGGATCAAGCGTGATGCTCCTGACTTTTTGTCCCTTGATGTTGTAGATTTCTATGCTTGCGCTTGTTACCCTTGTTTTGTCATTGCACTGATTGGAGGGCAGGACTACTTTAAGATTGGTGAAAACCGTAAAGGGATTGGGATAGGCGGCAAGCTTCGGGGCAGGAAGTTCCGGAACCACTGGATCGTCACTATCCACCCATGGCTCCGAGCCGTACTCATAACAGCCCATGTCGATCCTGTCATTCCAGATACGCAGGTTCCCCGCCAGGTCATAGGGTAGTAAACCCAGTCCCGTTGTATCGGGAGTCCCACTATTGATACAGGGTGAACTCAAAGATAGACTATATCTTAAGGGATCGAACTCATCACCACCAAGAAAGAGCGGATTGGTGTTAATGTTTGTACCGAGATAAGTTACAGTACTGCTACTTGCCTGTTGGATACCAGCAATCCCCCCAAGCAAACAGGAATAATCAATAGTAAGGGTAGTAGTTTCGCCTGAGTTAGCCATTGGGTTGACCTTTATTTGGTAAGGTGTGTTGTTAAAGAAAATTGAATTTGTTACATTAACATTGCCGTTTACCATCAGAGTATAAGTGTTTCCTGTGTTTCCGGCGAAAGTGCAGTTTGTGATATGCATACTGGGATTGTTACCAGAATAGAAGAAAATTGTGGTATCATAGCCAACAATGTCATTCAATAAGCAGTTAGAGATATGAAACGAGTTGGACTGTTGGGGATACTGCACAGATCCAAACTGAACGGCGTGGGTATCATCATCATACATTACCAGATTGCTGAAAGTGCAATTATCTATATTGATATTACCATCTACGGTGATACTGATTAGCGGATAAGCCCAAGCAGTGGTAACTAAAGTTGATGTTCCATTTCTGAAGGTACTGTTCTGTATAGTACCATTGAAGCATCCGTCTACATAGACAAAACCCCACCGGGATGTTTCTATATTTTCGACTATCAGACCATCCCAATTGCTGTTTATGGCATAACTAAACTGCAATACAGCAAGGGAATTTGGGCTAAAGTCATACATATGCAAATCCGACAGATGAAGGTTATACTCTTTCCGACCCAAGATTGCACAACTATTATCAGTATTTACCGATGTCATAGACATACCGGATACGGTAACATTGGCTTGGTTGCTTGTTAGAAATAGAATCACACTCCAATCTGAGGATAATTGAGGATGAGGTTCCAATATTATCTCCGTGTTGCCAATTCCACTGCCGACTACTTTCACCCAGCTCTTGAGCGCTATGGGAAAAATCTGCTGATTTACTGACCGGGAATATGTCCCCGGTAAGATATGAACTGTCCTTTGACACAAACTATCGGAAGCTATGCGGTAAATTGCCGTGTGTATTGTCTTTAAAGCCGTTTCCGGACTCAGCCCGTCATTGCTGTCGTCCCCATCGGGAGAAACATAGAGATCGTGATCGATCTCAGTTTGATAGGCGTTTTGGATATCCATGATCAATTGGTAATTGGTTCCATAATAATTCATAAACATGGCATGATAGTTGCTGGGATTGAGTACGGAGAAGGTATCAAGATACATTGTTACATCGCTTGTAGCATTTTGGATGAAAAAGTCCTGACCCGCACCTGCCCGGTTGTTGTAGATTGAACATCTGTTGGATGGGTCAAAGCTTATATTGTTCACATAGCCGGTAGGAGAGTTAGCATAAATCCCTCCTCCCATATTGTAAGCGTAGTTATTGAAGATTGAAACTCCAGATAGGTGTACGGTAGCTCCCGCTATATGAATGCCTCCACCATTTCCGCTCCAGTTATCGAATAGCTTGCAATTTGTTATTGTAGTTATTGATCCCTCAAGTAGCGCAGTGCAAGCTCCCTTCCCTTTGGTCAGGGAAAACCCTCTGATGCTTATGTTCTGTATATTCGGATTGATCATCAAGCACTGGCTGGAATTACTCCCGTCAATAATAGTAGAATCCACATAAGCCATATTCTGAGTAGTTGATTCCAAACTCAAGAGCGAGAGATTACTGGTTGAGATAATCACATTCTCAAAATATCTGCCCGGATAGACCAGTACCGTGTCTCCGGGAGAAGAGGCGTTGATTGCTGTCTGGATACTGGTATATTGATCGCCTCCGGTGATATCGACGATCCGGGTGATGGAACTCAAGCTGGACAGGGACAAAACCCAGCATAATAGCGTTATCCATATTGCTCGTGGCATAGCATACTCCAAATCATGAGGGGAGAGCTACGCCCTCCCCAACATATCTTGTTATTTCAGAAGGAGCATCTTCTTGGTGCTCGAATTATGATCTGTAACAATTCGGTAGTAATATATACCGCTGGCAACCTGTCGTCCTGACTGGTCGGTGCCATTCCAAACCACACTATGTTTACCGGGGTGTTTTAACTCGTTGATAAGAGTGCGAATTTTTTGACCCTTAATATTGAAGATATCAATTCGAATACTTCCTGTTTGTGGTATCTGATAGCTTATAGTGGTAGATGGATTGAAGGGATTGGGATAATTCTGATTCAGTGAAAACGTTGGTGGTATAATGTTTTCAATTGCTCCTTGATCTAATACAACATCGTAGTATGGATACAAGGCGTTAGAATCAATGTAATTGATCTTGATCTTATCTTCATCTATCCTGATGGTTCTCATCTCCCGTTCTTGGTTTTTTGAATCATTGTAATAGAAAACGAACTCGACTGATCCATCATGCAGGCTTTCATCTATGTCCAAAAAGGCACATAGCTGTTCAAGATCACTCTCAACCACAACTGCTCCTTTGCAAACTCCGTTAAGATATAAGCCGATCTCTTTCAAGTTGGTGATATCAACATCCGTGAGAGTGATATAGACAGGCACGTAATCAGGTTTTTCTTCATACTCAAAATACTCAGGCTTGGACTTAGTTTCCGGTATTATAGGGTCAGTTACATCCCATTGGAATGTATGATTACTACTTGTTCTAATAATAACCATATCACCATGCTTTAGGGGATATACTTTTCCACTCATTCCCCAGTAATCACTTGCAGCTCTTGATCGGATCAGGCACCAGTCCTTGGTCTTAATCATGGTTATATCATCCCAGATAGCCGAAAAAGCATCATGAGGCCAAGCCGCCTCGTAATGATAGTAACCCAACCAATTCTCAACCTCTCCATATATAGATATATTTGCAGAGGACGGTGTCTGGAATCCGCTTTCTATCAGTTTGATGATGTCTTGTGATTCTTGGAGTTGTTTTAGCTTAACTTTATAACCTTGTTGACTGGTAACAAGATGTGTGAATTCCTGATCACCCCAGTTTTCAGTACCGTCATTCCATGCTAAACAATACGTGTTCCCCTGAATCGACCACTGTATTTCTTCAAGATACAATGGAACCGATTTAAGCTCACCATTATCAACAATACGTTTGGTTTTCAGAAGATCACTAAAGAACGCATTAGCCATGAGTGCTCCATTTGTCATGGTATTCAAAACAGGGTAACTCACCCAATGCCAGCGATCTTGATCTGCTTGAGTTCCGAATGTGTAATTCCAATACTTATGCAGCATTGTTCTCTTCGCCCCAATATCGGGTGGTGTTCCATCGTTTGTGTCTGGAGAGCCAATACCTGAGTCGATACAAGGGGATATAACGCTACTATCCCATCTCGGTAAGTAATATGAATCTAAAAGTGGATCTCTGTTTATCAGACAACCTGGACTTGATGCGGAGTCGTAGGAGAATCCTAAGAAATTTTCCGTGTTGTTCCAGAACAAACAATGTCTTATCCCTAACTGAGACTGAGGATCTGCTTTATGGATACCTACGCTACTGCCCTGGATTATGTTGTTCTCAACCGTTGCAAAGCAATTAGCACCTTGGACTGTCAGTCCTGTGCTATTCGTCTGTAACGATGCTAAGTTCCCTGATATGGTGTTGTTTCGAATTGACGCAGGCTTTACGATAGTTCCACAGCCCCAGACAAGTAAATTGTGCCCACTTCCGTTATTCGGTGAGATATCATTGACGAGTACATTGCCATATAAATCAAGATCAGCCACTGCTTCACAGAATACATTGTTGACAAATCCTGTTATGTGGAAATTCGACTTGATTGTGTTGTATCGCAATTCAAATCTACCTAATCCTGTGAGGTGTAGTCCACCACTTTGAGATGCTGAATTTCCAACAAACTCGCAACTTGAGATTATTGTAGATCGAAAAACTGAGTTATTGGTGAGGTACGCTCCTCCTCCAGTAGACCTGATGTTTGGGCTATGAATACCAGAATTATTAATGAATTTTGTGTTCACTATACTGATAGGTCCTGCTGAATAAATACCAGCTCCTTCAGTTGAATTGCCTATATTCCCATTGTCTTTTATTATACAATACTCTACTCTGAACTCAGTAGTTTGGGCGTTATTACCGGGATATAGATATGGTAAAAAGTCAGCTCTAATTCCCCGTGAACCATTTTGTATTGTAAGATTCTTGATCTTAAGATTCAAAGGGTTTTGAGTTCCAATTGAAACATCTATACATGGTTCTGTATTGCTATATGATCCATCGATAACAGTGGTCACTCCTGAACCACGAATCTCTAAGTTATAAGGGTTAGATGTGGGAGCAGGGTTGATTGTGAGATTTTCATAATAGGAACCTGATTGTACTAGAACCAGAGGAACGGAGTAAGTAAGAGCACAGTCAACAGCATCTTGAATATGTTGAAAGCATGAATTCAATGGTAATGTTTGTGACACAGTTAGCTGATTGGTGAATCTTATTAATATAACTAAGGGTAGTGTAATAATTGTTGAATTATCTGGGACACTAAAGATGTCGGATTTTACAGGATAGTAGAGGCTACCTTGGTCTGGTCTGAAAAGTTCATACCTTAGATAATACTGAGTAGGTCCGGGATTGACCCCAATTATAAACTCCCCATTAACATTTGGATTTGTTTCTGCTATCATATTTCCTGAGATGTCAAAAAGCATGACTCTCGTATAGATTGAGGCTTCAGGATTCAAATTAAGCGTTACGGAACCTCGTATGTTGGCAGGAACAACGGGTATCTGTCCAACAAATGGGTATTTGTTTCTTCCCGTAATTGTTACTGTGAGAGACTGTGGAGATCGTAGGATGATTGAACAGTTTAAATATCCATTTGAATCTGTTGTAAATACCTTATATAGTTCATCCCCATTAGAGATACAAACTCTCGCAAAAGGTTGCCCAGTTGCTAAGGATATATTGTTCTGCGCACCTAATTCATCCCAGAACAATCTTGCTGGTAGCGTAACGTTAAATGCTGTTGGATCCGCGGAATAAATGCTTAGCTCCGGGTCTCCTTGCAAGTTTAATGAAAACATGATAAATGTTTCACAGTCATCTGAGCCTTGATTGACAGCTGGGATCATCAATGCTCTAGATAAATCAAAACATAAACCTACAGAATAGTGTGAGTCATGAAGACCTGTAAACAATTGCGGGAAAAATCGTCTGGCATAATCCCAGGACGGACCCCAATCGTCAAAGCTGCTCTGGGGATTCCACCAAGGATTACCTAATCCATAGCTAGTGTTTCCAATGTATACAACACCACCTCCATCGGATTCGAGAAAAGCAGTACCCAAGCATTTCGTGTCATTGTCCCCATATCCCCATGGATATGGACCTGTTCCGTTGAAGGTTAGGGGGCCAAAGTAATTCGTCAGGCATGCAATAGAATATAATAAACCATATTTGTTTTGTGTCCCATTTGTTGTTGGCACACTGCTGTTGGTAAAACAGTTCCAAAGATTATCGATATCTCCTATCCATTCTATTGCCCACCTCTGAGTATTACCGTGGGAAGATTCTAATACAATATTGTACCCATCAGCTAAAGCATTGTATAGACCGTGTACCGTAAGAGGGCCTAAATCGCTAGATGTATCGTATAAACGATATCTATTACCGCCTGCCCAATATGGTTGAATATAGTTATTCCACATTCCTTCACAAAACCAATCAGTGTCACTGCGATGGTAAGGAGGGAAAGAGGGGTGAAACAAGTGTGCACCTGTTAGAAGTGCCTTACTGGCAAAATCTGTGCTTGGGGGTGTTTGTTCATATGCTTGTGATTTATGTAAATATACATTGTTACCGAAGTTATTATATGCTACTCTTCCGATACTAACCTCGGGTAGCAAGTCGACATCATTATTATAGTGATGAACAGGATGCCCAGACCCCTCCCCATAATGCCAAGAATAGTCACCGTCAAAGCAAGCATAAAACAAATCTGATTCAATATTGCAGTAATCACCATTTAAATCGTATTCATTCATTGGAACTTTAATCAACGGAGATGGTACAATCTCTGGACTACCATACAAAAGAACCCATTCAGTTCGCTTATTAATATGATAAAATTCAATACAGCGCTTGATTCTTTCTTGGTTTGTTGAACCTTGATAGTTAGAATAGATTGATTGAACGGATACTATTTCTGCTTTAAGCCCTTTTTGTGTTTTCCAGTCAATGAATGATTGGAAGTAACCACAATCAAACACAACATCATCAGAAATCCAGTTTTCGTCTGTTATGATCATGTATTTAACATCAGTTTCAAGAGGCTCAGGTAATGGACTATTTATCACATCTTCAGGATTAATAACAAGCATGCGTACAAAGTCAGCTCTTGATCCATCGTCCCATCTATTTGGGTTAGGTTGATATGTGGTGGTATAACTAATCGATAACTCCCCAGATGTTATCATTTTCAACTGATTGCTTGTTGGATAATAGATAAAAGGGCTTACCTGAAAGCAAAAAACCTTGTAAGTTCTCATAATATGGGTTGAGACATACACACATGGGTCTGAAGGGTATTGACTAACTGAATAATAGGCTGGATCGGGTGGAACAAAAAACAGGCTGTCAATTTGGACTGAGATTGGTATCTTTGGTTGAGTTGGGCTTATAGATATATTGTTTCTAAACTCAGTGATATTGTATGAGAATGAGACACTACTGAACTCAGCCTCAATAGGTACCGAAACCATAACCAAGTGAACTGGCAAGTTAGGGGCTCCGGGAGGATTGATGTATGCAATGTTATTATTCCCCAGATGCTTGATTTGTCCGCCAAACTCACTTAGACTATACTCAAAATCTGATAAGTTGTATGATAAGACAATCGACTTCTGTCCCGCATGAAGCCAATGGGCTACAATAGAAACAAGAAACAATACTAACATAAATATACGCATCTTTTCCTCCTGCTTGTCATTGTAATGTATAGTTAAAATAATTCTAACTTTCTACTTGTCAACTCCCAATTTTGCTTTTAGTTCCATTTACCCCTTGTCCATAATTCAAGGCATGACATGATCAGTTTTTGCTTTTCCAGCCACACTCCATTGAAAGGATTGATGTTATATCGTGTTTTCATACTGAAGATGTCTTCAACCATATAGTATCAGCCGATAAGAGCAGTCTGATATCCGCCCCATTTCCAGGTTGAGCTCAAGCTTGGGTCATCCTTAGGTCATCCTTAACTTTTATAAGCTTGACCTAAGGATGATAGCGTGAACTCCTTGTGCTGCAAATGAGAGTGCCAGGAGCGGCAGATGAGTGAAACAGGTTGGGATTATCATTTACAATACTCATAACTAAAAGGTATTCATGGTGTTATCGTGTATATGGCCGGAATCGGAAGTCTCCGGCCGTTCTTTGACATTGACAAGGATCAGGCGGGATGAAAAAATGTCCCCCTATAATAGATGGTGCTACTAATAGGTAAAAGGGAATCCCGTTAGAAGCGGGAGCGGTATCCGCCACTGTAAGCGGCAAATACAGCCTGGTCCGGTCACTGCGCGGAAGCGTGGGAAGGCCGGAGCAAACTCGGGCCGCGAGCCAGGAAACCTGCCACCGTTATCGGTTTGGATGTACGGATGATGCGTCCACTCCGGAGAGTAGTTCATCTTTTGTCTATAAACAAAAGAAGGAAGGTGAACAACATGAGACTCAGAACTCTGCTGATTCTGTCAGCGCTACTAATTGGAGCGGTGGCTGCGCAAGCCTCGCATATTTATGTGGTTAACTCCTCTTCCCGCACTCTCACGCTGATCGACACGCAAACGGGAAGCTTGAACAATTCCTTTGCCCAACTGGGACTTACCCCCAACCTGATGTATCTGGGTGATGAACACATCTGGGTTGCCTGCTCGGGGGACAACGCCGTTCAGATGCTGGATAGAAGCACAGGCGCGCATCTGCGCTACATTCCCGTGGCGTCTTCCAGCAATCCCTATGATGTGGTTCAGGAGGGGGATTATCTGTATGTCAGCGGGCTGTTTACCAACAAAGTGTATAAAATCAGCCTGCAAAGCTACACCGTGGTGGCGAATCTGGATGTGGGCGTTTCTCCCCAAAGCCTCTGTGTCGCTGATGATAAGTTATTTGTCTGCAATACGGGGGGACATGCGAACAACTATGCCAACAGTTCAATATCGGTTATCGACCTGCAAAGCTTTAGTGTGATACAGACGATCCCGGTCTGGACCAATCCCCAGTTCGCGGTGGCCCGCAATGGCTACCTGCACGTATCATGCACCGGCAACTGGTCAAACGTGGCGGGAAAAATCGACATCATTGACCTTGCCAGCTTGCAAAGGGTGCAGAGGATAGACATGGGGGGCAACCCTGGCAGCATGTGGATCAGTCCCCAGGGAATTTCCTGGGTGGGGGACGGCATGGGAGAATTGCTGTATTCCTATAACGCGGACAGTTGGGAACTGCTGCATGGATCGGGCAATCCCCTGGTCTATCAGGCTTCAATGGTTTCCGGCACAGCCGAACACCTGGCTTTGTTGAAACAAGACTATCCCGCAGCGTGTGTTGTGAGGCTGTATACCTCCAATCTTTCACTGGTGGCCACTTACACGGTCGGATATTCAAGTTCGGATATCCTGATGGTGGGGGAGGGCCAGACCGCCGCGGAAGATGAACTTCAGGCGCTGACTCCCGGGCTTTATCCCAATCCGGCCTCCAGCGGTTCTGCGCTCCATCTGTCCAAGCAGGTGAGGGATTCAGGCACTTTCAGGCTCTTTAACCTGCGGGGACAAATGGTGGAAAGCGTTCATCTGGAGAAGGGGGCGGAAAGCGTTCAGCTTCCGCATCTGCCCGCGGGAGTATATCTTTACCGTTTGCAGACGGCGGGGAAGAGCCTGAACGGCAAATTGGTTATAGTCAAGTAGTGCCCCGAGATTTTACTTGACTCTTAAGTGCTGGCGCAAATAATTAACTTTCGATATAACAACTATGTTATTCAAGGAGTTATAATATGAATTACTTTCTTACTGAAGACCAATTGGAGATGCAGGAGATAGCACGCCGCATAGCCCTCGAAAAAATGAAGCCGAATTCGGAAAAGTATGACGAGGAAGGCATCTTCCCCTGGGACGTGGTGGAAGTGATGCGCCAAAGCGACTTGTTTGCCATCCTGGTACCGGAGGAATACGGCGGAATCAGCGGCAAGGTGATGGACCTGGTTGTGGTCACCGAGGAACTTTGCGCGGTGGATGCCGGTCAGACCTTGGCCTTTGGGGCTACTGGACTGGGGATGTATCCCATCCTGTTCAGCGGTTCGGAAGAGCAGAAGAAGAAGTATCTGGAACAGATCGCCGCCGGGGAACAGTTGGCAGCCTTTGCCCTCACCGAAGCGAACGCCGGCTCAGATGCCGGGGCAATCGAAACCACAGCCCGCAAAGAAGGGGATCATTATATCCTCAACGGCACCAAACAGTGGATCACCAATGGCGGCGAAGCCGGTATCTACACAGTGTTTGCCATGACCGACAAGACCAGGGGCGCGCGTGGATGCTCCTGTTTTATAGTGGAAAAAGGCACTCCCGGCTTCAGCTTTGGGAAAAAAGAAAACAAGATGGGTATCCGCGCTTCCGCGACCCGGGAACTGATCTTTGAAGATTGCGCAGTGCCAGCCGAAAACCTCCTGGGGCGTGAAGGGACTGGATTCATCACCGCGATGAAGGTGTTCGACAAATCGCGTCCCATGGTCGGAGCCCAGGCCGTCGGTATCGCCCGGGGAGCCTATGAAGCCGCGGCGAGATATTCCCTCGAGCGGCATCAGTTTGGCAAACCCATCTCATCTTTCCAGGGAGTCCAGTTCATGCTTGCCGACATGGCTACCAATATCGAGGCGGCACGCGCTTTGGTGATACAGACTGCCAGAATGATAGATGCCGGCGCCAAAAACTACTCCAAGGAATCTGCGATGTGCAAGTATTACGCCTCTGACGTGGCCATGCAGGTCACCACAGACGCGGTGCAAATCCTGGGCGGATATGGCTACATGAAGGAATACCCCGTGGAAAAGATGATGCGCGACGCCAAGATCCTGCAAATCTACGAGGGGACAAACCAGATCCAGAGGGGAATTGTCGCCGCCAATCTGCTGAAAGAATTCTAAGCGATGCACGAATGGATAAAAAGCTTTCCTGCCGCGATCACGGTCTGCGACAAGGAAGGCATCATATTGGAAATGAACGAAAAAGCTTGTGCCACCTTTGCCGCCCAGGGAGGGGAGGCATTGATCGGCACAAGCCTTTTCGCCTGCCATAAACCGGCTTCGATAGAGAAGATCAGGCACATGCTTGCCAGCGGCGGCAAGAACGTTTATACCATCGAAAAGAAGGGCGTGAAGAAACTGATCTACCAGCAACCCTGGTATAAAGACGGGGAAATCGCCGGTTTGGTGGAGATTTCACTCGAGATACCAGAGGTCATGGAGCATCATGTCCGTTCCTGAGCGCCTCCTCCTGCACACCTGTTGCGGGCCCTGCCTGATCGCGCCATATTATCAACTGAAGGAAGAGGGGGTGGAGGTAACGGCGTTCTGGTACAATCCGAACATCCACCCCTATACAGAATATAAATTGCGCCTGGAAGCGCTGAGGGATTTCGCTGCTCAAGAACCGATCAAACTGTTCCAGCGTGACGAGTATGGCCTCCGGGAGTTTGTCGCCAATGTGGCCAAGCAAATTGATGACCGCTGTGAGTATTGCTATGCCACGCGCCTGGAAGCCACGGCAAAGCTTGCCTCGGAGCAGGGTTTTGACGCGTTTTCCACTACCTTGCTTTACAGCCGCTACCAAAAGCATGAGCGGATCGTTGAGATAGCTGATGCGATGGCGGAGAAGTATCAGGTACCCTTCTTTTACCGGGATTGGCGGCCACTTTGGGAAGAGGGTATCAGGCTGTCCAAAGAAAGCGGCATGTACCGCCAAAAATACTGCGGCTGCATCTTCAGCGAGGAAGAGCGCTATTTGAGGAGGAAGCAGTGAGCAGGTATAAAGAAACAGACCTCTCCCGGGTCAGTGTGAAATCGGTGCAAGACCGACCTTCCAAGGTTGAGCCGGGTGCTTTTGCCAGGTTTGCCGACGACCTCCTGGACAGCATGCCGGACATCCTGAAAGGCGCAGACTTTAAGGAGTTTGTAGGTCTGTGCAGGCAGGCGATGGCGCAGGGAAAACCCATCATTATTGCCCTGGGCGGGCATGTTATCAAATGCGGCTTGACCCCCCTGCTGGTCAAACTGATGGAAGTGGGAGCGGTAAAGTGCTTTGTGATCAACGGTTCGGTGGCTATCCACGATTATGAACTGGCTTTCTTTGGCAAGACTTCCGAAGATGTGAGCAAGGGCTTAGCGGATGGCTCCTTCGGCATGGTCTATGAAACCACCCACGGCATCAACTCGGTGATCACCCAGGGCAGCGAGGAGCAGCTTGGCTTTGGGGAAGCACTGGGTCGTCACATCCTCAGCGCCGCGCCCCACCCGGAGATATCCCTTCTGGCCACCGCCTACAAGCACGGAATCCCTGTGACGGCACACATCGGCCTGGGCTCGGATATCGTGCATCAAACACCCTGCGCGGATGGCAAGGCGATCGGCGACTGCAGCCTGCGCGACTTCCGCATCCTCTGTGAGCAGATCAAGGAACTCAACAAAGGCGGAGTGTATATAAATCTGGGTTCCGCGGTGTTGCTGCCGGAGGTGTTTCTCAAATCCCTGACCGTGGCCAGAAACGTGTATGGGGAGGTAAAAGACTTCACGACCGCGGTGTTTGATATGAACCTGCATTACAGGGCCATGGAAAACGTGGTCAGGCGTCCGGTGGAAACAGGAGGCAAGGGCTTCTACTTTATCGGCCACCACGAGATCATGGTGCCGCTCCTGGTGCAACAGCTTTTGAAAGGCACGCTTTCAAGCTGAATGGGTGATGCGGGGGTTTGTCCTTTCTAATCGGACGGGCTTATCCGCTATAGAAGTCAGCCCAACAGCACATCCAAAGCCATCATCACCGTGAATCCGAGTATCACCCCCATTGTGGCGAGGTGCGCGTTCTCGCCCCGCTGTGACTCCGGTATCACCTCTTCCACCACAACATAGATCATGGCTCCGGCCGCGAAGGACAAGGCGTAAGGCAAGAGGGGACGGGCGATTAGCGCCATGCCCGCTCCCAGCAACCCGCCCAGGGGTTCCACCATGCCAGAAAACTGTCCCCAGAAAAAGCTTTTCCAGCGTGACATGCCTTCCCTGCGCAGAGGGATGGACACTGCCGCGCCCTCGGGAAGGTTTTGGATGCCAATCCCCAAAGCCAGCGCAATCGCACTGGCAAGCGAGGATTCCGGCAGTCCGTAACCTACCGCGCCAAAAGCCACTCCAACCGCCAGTCCTTCCGGGAAGTTGTGCAGCGTAACAGCCAGGAACAGCAGGGTTGTCTTGCCCCAGGGCGTCTTCAATCCTTCGCTTTCAGACTGGTCGTGGCCCATGTGCAGATGTGGCAGCAGCAAATCCACCAGCCTCAGGAATCCACTTCCAGCCAGAAAGCCAATTACCGCAGGCCAGGGAGAACCGGCGCTCATTTGGATCGCGGGATTGAGCAGGCTCCAAAAACTTGCCGCGATCATCACGCCCGCCGCGGCGCCAAGCATCGAATCCAGTATCCAGGGCTTGATGGTCTTGAAAAACAGCACCAGGCTGGAGCCCAGTGCTGTCATGAACCAGGTGAAGAGGGTGCCCAGAAGGGCCAGGGCCACAGGGTTGGCAGTAGCGACAAGGTCACTCATAGAAGGCTTCTATGGCCTCCAGCATCTGCCGAACCGCAGATTCTGTATCGTCAACAGCCAAAGTGCGTTTGTCTCCATTGTCAAATGTTACGACCACATTTCCCAGGGCCTTGGATAGTTCCCTGATCTTGGGTATCACTATGTAGCTCTTGCCAAGATGCTCATCATGGTATGTAAAGATCGCTTTCATGTGTGCTCCTGATCTTATCCGGAATACCTGTTCATGTTGCAGGACTGGCTGTACCTTTCTCCCGGGCGCAGGTACTCGGCATAATTGGGCTCAAACTCAATCAGCGCGTAATCTGGATCGTCGGGTCCGTTGAAATACTCATCGAAGAAATAGCACAGCTCCGCCGCTTCTGCCCTCAAAGAGGGGTTGCTCACAATGCGGGCCGTCCCGGTCAGCCGGATATAACCGGTATTGCCATCCTCATGCAGGGGAACGCAGATTTCCACCCATTTATTGCCAGCTATCTGGCCAACTTTGGAATCCCCGCTGAAGGTCGCCATAAAATAGCGGTCGTCATGCAGGAACAGGACTATTGGCCGTACATGGGGCTGCTTTTTGTCCACCGTGGCCAGATACACATATTGGTTTTGCCTGATCCAGGCCTGGATTTCCTGCTGTAGCGCCGATTCTGATGTGCGTGACACGGTGAACGCCTATTTGATTATTTCTATGGAGTTGATGAAGGCTTCACTGCCCGGATTGGGATTGTCCCGGCTGTCTCTTGGCAGCTTTTCAATCTTGTGGACAACGTCCATACCCGAGGTCACTTTTCCGAACACTGTATGCTTGCCATCCAGCCAGGGGGTTCCAGGCTGCTTGGTAACGATGAAGAACTGGGAGCCATTGGTGTTTGGCCCGGAGTTTGCCATACAGATGTAGGAATACAAGACATTGGCTTTGAGGATTTGGCTATGGAGGGGCTGCTTGTAACCGGTGCGGTCTTGATACCATTCCACGGTCTTGCCATAGATTGGATCGGGGCTTTGTTTTTCCTGAACGGCTTTGACGATATCGAAGATCTCGCTTTGGGGATTCTGGCTGGATTGCATGTAAGGTATAATAATCTTGGTCCAAACCAGCATGGCGGTATCCTCATCGCTCACATTGCCAGTGGCGGGTTCGCCCATAGTATAGCATTCATCTTCAAACTGGTAGCCGGGGCCTCCCATGCCATCATTGGAACGGTCTGAATCTTTGGTGTTGGGGTCTCCGCCCTGAATCATGAAATCCGGGATCACACGATGGAAATAGGTCTTGTTATAGAAGCCCTCGCTACTTAGTTTAACAAAGTTATCCACGGTTTTGGGAGCTATGTTTCGCCAGAGTTCAAGTCCAATGTTTCCATAGGTGGTCTTGATTATCAGGTTCACGGTGTCGGTTTTTGCTTCCATGTTTTCCTCACTTGCGTTGTCGTCCGATTTATGCGCCGCGTTGCTCTGACAGTTTAGCATGGTGAAACTGAAAGCCAGGAGCAAGGCAGCCAAAGCGATCTTACTAATGTACATTCTCATACTTGTGTCTCCTTAGTTTTATATGTTTTCAATTCTGGTTTTCCATCGATGATTTCCAAGTAACTGTGGTGCCTCATCCAGTCTCCGCAGTTAGCATACACTCCGCCAGCCAACTCTTTAAGAATTGGGTTGTGAATGTGCCCCATCACCACGATATCGAAGTTTTTCCTGGATAGCTGCCTGGAGGCGTAGTTCTGCATTCCCGATGCCTTCTTTCTCTTGAGTTTGGATGAAACCTTCCGCAGACGCGAGGAACGGGAAAGCTTATGCCCCAGCAAGAGGGAAAAATCCGGGTGCAGCAGCGAAAACAACTGCCTCACACCTTTGAGGCGGATCAGCTTGCGCATTATCTTATAGCGGGCATCATTCACAGTGTACAGGTCGCCATGGGTGAAGAGCATCTTTTTACCGTCAGCCTCCAGCCTGTAGAGATCATTGTGGACCTCCATCTGCAGATAGTCGCCCAGGAAGCTATTGAACCAAAAATCGTGGTTTCCGCTAATTAAAACAAGCTTGCAACCTTGCTCTCCGATCTCAGCCAGCCGATGCAACAAGGGGAAATACTGCTTGATGATGGTGTATTTCCAGTCATACCAGAGATCGAAGATGTCGCCGTTGAGTACCATCAGATCATAGCGGCCCACGGCTTCGCGCAGGAAAGACAATACTATTCCTGCGTTGGCTTCGTCATCAGGATTGCTCCGGATGTATTTGAAATGGATGTCGGAGAGGACGCAGATCTTCATCTCAGGAACGTGTCAGCAGATAGTAAACAATGTTGCAGCCAAAGCGCAGGGCTGCCTCCCGTATCTCTGGAGGATCCTTGTGGGTGGATGGATCAGCCCAGCCATCGCTGATATTGCTTTCGTAAGTATAGAGGCACATCAGCCTGCCGTTGTCGTCGAACACTCCAAAAGCCTGGGGAGGTTTTTCGTCGTGCAAATGGATCTTGGGGAGACCGGCGGGAAACTGGTGAAAACATGAAAACAGGGGATGGTCGGGACCCAATTCCAGCAGTGTATATTCTGGAAACACCCGCTTGATCTCCCTGCGGAACGAAGCATCCATCCCATAATCGTCATCCGCGTAGAGAAATCCTCCCCGCATCATCCAGTCGCGCAGGTTTTCAATCTCCCTGTCCGACCAGGAGATGTTGCCATGCCCTGTCAGATACACAAAGGGAAACTCAAACAGCCTTGCTTCATCAGCTTTAACCACAGCCTGGTCTTCCGGGAAACTTGTATTCAAAGTAGCGTTGACGTAGCTGGCAAGATTGGGCAGTACTTCCGGGTCGTTGTACCAGTCACCTCCGCCGCCATATTGAAGGCGGGCAAAGCCGGTGAGACCGACAGATCCCGTCACCGCGGCAAGCAGCGCGGCCTGTAGGAGGAGAAACAAGATTATCGCTCGATGCTTCATCGGTTAACCACTTTCACTATCACGCAGACCACGGCGTTTTCCACCACCGCATAAAAACAGGAATCGTATCGATCATATTCGGATATGGATTGCAACTGATTGGTAAAAGTGATTTCGCTCAGAAGCGTGCCACGCTTGCTATCGAGTGCGCTGAGGCCTTTTTCCATAGGTATCACAGTCACGCTTCCGTCGATGCGGGGGTCTTCACGATTGGTCAGTTCGATGCTTGTGACAGGAGTGTTGGGGAGAATATCGCTTTTCAGAGTGTCCGCCCAGGCAACTTTCCCCTCGTTGGACAGGCCTACGATCTGGTGGTCTGCCAGATTAAGCATCAGTCCATATTTGGTTTGGTGCAGGGATTCGATTTTGGAGGGAAAAGCCCGATCCCAGACCATCTCTCTGTTTCTTTTCCCAAACGCGGTCAATCTGTTGCCACTGGCGATATAGATGTTGTTCTGGTCAAACGCGGGAGCAGCCGTGACGGGATATTCCAGATCGGTTGTCCAGCCGTTGGTAAGCTCTATTGACCTCAAAGGCGCGTTTACCACGCTCTCCCAATATTTAAGTATGTCCGGATCAACTTTGAGGCTGGTGGATATCTTGGCGGAGTCCGCCTTGACGCGAGCTTTGCGCAGGAATACATCGCAAGCCCTGTTTCCAAACGCCATGTATAGTATTGCCAAAAAAGTCAGCAGCAACAGGAAGAATGAACTGATCTGCACCCGGCTTAGCTTTCTCTTTTTGTTGCCACGCAGCCGGGGCTGGTTTTCCAGGATCAGCCACTGGGCGTTGTCCTGGGAAGAAAAAGCTTCCACCACAGGAACCAAACTGTTCACTTCCACGCCTTGCTCCACGATACGGTTGGCGATCTGAGAAGGTATCACCAGCATTTTCTCGTTGTCTTCGATCAGTAGCCGTTGTGGTTTGACCTTGATATCTCCTTCGGACAGGCCGAATAGATTCATCTCAGCCAGACTCTGAGCCCGGTGGTTTTTCCAGGCGCGACCATGCTGGATAAGCTTTTTACCCTTGGTAACGGCGCAAAAGAGTCGGCCGAATTGCACAAAATGAATCTCACTCTCGAATATCACCCCAAAGAACAGTGATAGTCCTTTTTCCCGCAGTTCGGTCTTGCGTAGCCGCGCGTGCATCTTCCAATGAAAGTCGGAGAAAAAAGTCCGCAGCCAGTTATCGATTTCCATGCGGCTCACGCTGGCTATCGATGAATTCATGATTTCCAGCTTCACTTCCGCCTGGATCTCTTCAAGGACGCTGTCGTGTTCCTCATGCCTTGTGCAGACAAACCATCCCCAGTGGCCATCCTGGGAAGCCTGCCAGTCACAAAGGCTGCTGGGAAAGGTGGACAGTTTGCTTTTGATCGAGATCATATTAATGCCACCATTTGATAAATGAACGCCAAAAAACCCTGAACAGGGTGGGAATATCCATCAGCATATTGGTATATGCTGCGTTTGCCAGAGGACACCAGCATTCACGTTTGTGGATCGAACGGCGCTCCAGTTCCGCTTCGTGATGAAACCAAATGCGCCGGAAATTGTATTTTTCCTTACGTAAATTGCCAAGGCTTTTGGCTTTGACACAGCAAGTCCAAACATCTCCATCCGGAGAGATCTGTGCAGAAGCTATGCCGGAATAGCAGGGTATTATCTGGCGTTGATCCCGCATGATCTTTTTCACCAGGTTGTAATACTCGATCCTGAAAGCCATGGTAATCTTGCTCATGCCTTTATAGCTGCCGTTTTTTATACGATGGATGAGAAAGTCAATTGCGGATTTATACGAAATCAAGCTGGGTGTGATGTTTGCGCCAATGGTGTCAAGCTCCACCCTTTCCTCAGCGATCTCGGTGATGTAGGAATCAGGTTCCAGGCGCATCAGTTCGGTAGCTATGCCGGGAAAGCTATCCACATTGAACTGCGAGATTACCGTGTGGATTCCCACCGCCAGGTTAGGCAACTTGAGCGACTGGAGCCTGTGCAGGGTGGCGAGAGCTTTTTTATAGTTGCCCGGCACTTTCCTGATCTCGTCGTGCTGATTTTCTACTCCATCGATAGAGATATTAATTATAATCTGGGCTTTGGGGCATGCTTTGGCGATCGCTTCCACTTTTTCGGCGATCCCCTGAGTCAGGATTCCATTGGTGGGTATATTGATAATGCGGGGACGTGATATCTTGTAGATCGTGGTGACGATCTTGACCAGGTCCTGCCGCAAAAACGGTTCTCCGCCACTGAAGGTGACCCAATAGGGTGACCTGCCGATGCTTTTGAATGTTTTAACATATTCCTCGACACTGAAGTCGCGCGCTTTTTTCTTCCAGACATTGCAGGTACTACAGCGGGAATTACATGTATAGAGCAAGCTTACAGTATAGTTCATGGGCAGTAGCCGCGGAAACCCCAGATGTTTCATAAACCAATAAGCTACTATCCTCGGTATCAGGCTCAGCATTATTCCTCGTGTTGCTCTTGTTTGATTTTTTTAGCGGAGTTGGCTATTTCCCAGGCGAAGGGATTCTTCTTTTTTATGTGATAATCCCAACTTCCCAGCATGCGGCAGTATGCCTCCAAAGCCATAACCGCGAATACCTTACCAGCTGTGAGTGGCCGTTCCCGTAGCTCGTCCAGCATGATCCAAAACAGGGTTCCCTTGTCCTGCGAAGCCACCTTGTAATCCTGTGTCCGCTTCAGCCAGAGATGTCCATTCTGGATGCGGCGGCGTTGCTTGATAAAGTCTTTCAGTTTTACGGGGCCTTTGTTATGTATCACGGCTTCCGGAATATAGCGCAGTTTCAAGCCAGCCTGCCTGACAATGGCTTCGATGCTGGCCTCATCCACCGCAGATTCAGCTGGGATGGACTCCATCAACTTGCGGAACGCGATCATTTCCCCCAATTTGGGCGAGATCATGGCCATGCGATGATGTAAGCGCCAAAGCAGGTGCACCGCGAAACCCATGAAGGTGTTTTCGTCGTTCACCGGAACAGGCCTGCCGCCAGTGGCTCCGATCCGTTCATCGCGGAAAGCGCTCACCAGCAGTTCGATAGTTCTGGGGGCGGGGATCACATCTCCGCTGATAACCACCAAATAGGGAGATGTGGCCTGCGCCAAAAAAAGATTGATGGCGGAGGACTTGCCTTCCCGCCGGGCTTGCCTTATCAGCTTCACCTGCGGATGAGACAGGGCGTATTCTGCCACCAGTTCATCAGTTCCATCAGTGCTGGCGCTGGATACCACAATTATCTCAGCTATTCTGACATTGCAAAGTTCCTGCGAAGTCAAAGCTTCAAGCAAGGCCAGGATGTTGCCCGCCTCGTTGTAGGCAAAAACACCCAAAGAACAGATTAAGGGTTCAGATTGTTTCAAACCAAATCCTCCTTCCGGGGTTCTCTTTCATCAAAAAACTCATTTAAAACAAGTGTTCGTGTGCATAGTGGCAGTGATATCCTGCCGTCCGACAGTTTTTCAGGTTCGCCAAACAGGGGACACCAGTCACCGCAGGCTTTCAAGGATTGCAGCGCGAATGGGCAGGCAGACCTGCCGGGGCGCTTGCCCTGGCGCGAATAAGGCCTTTTGAGCCTCAAGTATCCTGATCTGTCTATGACAGCTTTCATACCATCTCGCTGTCTTCCTTTATCCAAGACCTCTGCCAAGGGACGTTTCCTGCAAGTCTTTTTTTACTGAGTCCAGAATCCCGTTCAAAAACCCGCCGCTGCTCTCGCTGCAAAACTTTTTGGCTATTTCAATCGCTTCGTTGATCACCACAGCCGGCGGGGTGTCCGTATGGATCAGCTCGTAAGCCGCTATTTGCAGTATATGCCTGTCCAGATGCGCGATACTGTCAACGCTCCAGTTTTCGGAGTGTTTGCCAATTTCCGCTTCCAGGTCATCCAGATTGATAATCGTGTTTTTGACAAGTTCTTCCGCAAAGGCGAACACTGGCGAAGAAGCATCGATGGATTCTCTTTGGGCAAGCTGACCCAGAATCTCCGGATACTGATTCAGGAGATCGTACTCTTTAAACTCCGTGCCTATCTCCGCAAAATCCAGAGCATAGAGCGTTTGCACCGCCAGTTCGCGTGCTTTGCGTCGCATGCCCATCAGCGCATTTCCGCCAGCAGGCTGAGCATCTCCAAAGCCGCGCTGGCCGCGGCAAAACCTTTGTTGCCAGCTTTGGTTCCGGCGCGCTCGATAGCCTGTTCGATGGTGTCTGTGGTCAAGATGCCATAGATCACCGGTTTGCTTTGGGCCAGGCCCACCTGCGCGATGCCTTTGCTAACTTCCGCGCTCACATATTCAAAATGTGGCGTGGCACCCCGGATCACCGCTCCCAGGCAGATCACGGCATCGTAGTTCTTATTTTTGGCAGCTTCCTGGGCCACCAGGGGTATCTCAAAAGCTCCCGGCACCCACAACACGGTGATGTCCTTGTCCTTCACCTCGTGCCGCAGCAGACAATCTACCGCGCCTTCCACCAGCTTGCGGCTGATCAGTTCGTTGAAACGGCTTGCCACCAGGGCAAACTTGTATCCTTTGGAAACCAGATTACCTTCGATCACTTTCATTGTAGGCTCCTTGCTCTTAAGGTTTTTTCATCAATCAAACCATATTATTCAGAGGCGAAATTCGTTCAAGGAAAATCTTTATCCGCTCAAACTCCAAAGATGCCTCCTTCATTTGCTGCATCATGGTTTGAGCTATACAACCCTGGGTCATCCTTATAAATTATAAGGATGACTAAGGGAAGAGCCACGGTTTGGCAAGACGCTCAAATGAGAAGGGCTTCCCAGCGGAAGCCCTTGCAACAATGTTAGTTATAAGAGAATACCCGATTCCCTTACGATATCTGCACCGGTCTATTTCATCATCACCATTTTGCGGGTTGATGAGTATTTGCCGGATTTCATGCGGTAGAAATAGACGCCGCTGCTAACCTGTGCGCCCTGTTCGTCCGTTCCATTCCAGGTGAGTTGATGGTTTCCGGCGGGCAGTGACGAATTCAGCAGGGTCTTCACCAACTGGCCTTTCTGGTTGAATATCTGGAGGCTGACCTCGCCGGGGTTGGCCAGGCTGAAGCTGATATTGGTGTTTGGATTGAAGGGGTTGGGATAGTTGCTGGCCAAAGCGGTATACAACTGCGGAGTTGCCGGATCCGTGACAGGGGTGTTCTGATAGATGTTCCCGCCGCGGTTGTAGGTGCCCATGAAGCAACGCCATTCAATTGACTGGGCGGGGCGCTTGATGTCCACGACATACATTCCCGTGTCGTTGGGGATCACGATATCCAGATCGTTGTCGCCATCGATATCCGCCAGGGCGGAGGAAGTCTTCACGTTGCCGGTGACGGTGATGGGGAAATTGGGAGATTCAGTTCCATCGGCTCTCACGCTGTGGATTCTGCCATTGGTGTCGCCGAATATTATCCCGGCATAGTTGTCGCCGTCAAAGCGGGCGACCGTGGGGGTGCAATCCACTGCCTGGTTTACCATGACTGGCGTGTTAGGCAGATCGGTTCCGTTTGGGTTGAGAATGTAAACAGTGCCATTGGCAGCGACTACGACGATCTCTTTGTTGCCGTCGTTGTTCACATCGGCCACCACAGCGCCCGTTTTGATCTGGCCTCCCACAGCCCTTTGGAAGAACTGTGAACCGTCATGGTTATATGCCAGGATGTTACCTGATGTGCTGGTGGTGACTATGATCTCAGGACTGGGATCCGCATCCAGATTGGCAATGGTGATGGGGTTTTGGGTGCCACCTTGCATCGCAACAGGGAATCCGCTCAGGTTTTGCCCGGTGGCGCTGTTGATGGCTGACAGGTTGCCATTCAGGGTGGCTACGATAATGTCGTATTTACCGTCTCCATTTAAATCCGCGATGGCGGGAGGGCCCAGAATTGCTCCGCCTATACTGACCGGGAAATTGGGATAGGGTGTGTTGTCGCTATTCAGGACGATCAGGTTTCCAGCCTGGGTGGCTGTGATGATCTGCCGCGAGCTATCGTTTTTCAGGGAGGCGATCACAGGGCCGCTGCGCAAAGTTCCGCCGGCGGGGGTTGTCCAGAGAACTGTCCCCTGTGAATTAAAGAATACTATACTGTTGTTTTGCAGGCAGGCGGCGAATTCTTTTATTCCGTCTGCATTCAAATCGGTCATGGCCAAAGATCCGATGACAGCGCTGGAAAGCGAGATGGGGAATCCGGGCATTTGCGTGCTGCCATCTTTCTTGAGGGCATGGATATTTCCGGCATGGTCACCAAACACTATCTCAAGGTCGGGATCGGAATCCAGATTCACAAGTATCGGGCTGCTGTTTGTTGCGCCGCCGAGATCAAATGGCCATCCTTCCTGGATCAGCGAAAGCTGCACCGTAAAAGTCAGGGTCTTGGTGTAGGGGAACGGAGCCGACGCATTGGCAGAAACAACCAATTCGAAGGGGATGGGTTCAGAAGCCAGACCGGCGACAGAGCTGAATGTGAAGGGTTGATTGTGATTCCACATGGTGCTGCCGGGATACAGGGTGCCATAAGCGGCTGTATTCTGTTCGATTGTGATGCCGGGGTAGTTGCAGGTAAGCGTGGCGCTCAGGTTTTCGGCTGGCAGCCAGGCCAGACCGGTGTAGGGGTCAAGATAGTTGTTCAGCGATATTTTGAGACTAATCAGCTCTCCAGGATTGGCGATGCCATCTCCGTCACCTTCCAGTTCCTCAATCGATTTATCATCGATGGTGATATTCGGGATCTTGTCAAACATAGTAGCGGCGTAGGCGTTGATGCGGCCTGCGCCAAGCTTGCCCACATAATCGGGGTTGGCTTCGTAAATATAGTCCGCGGTGTTCATCAGGCGATCCATCAGAGCTCCGGGAGACAGGGTGGGATGAAGGGCTTTTACCAATGCTGCCACACCCGCTGCAACAGGGGATGCCATGGAGGTGCCGTTGTAGGCGTCGTAACCGTTACTCTGGATGATGGTGGAGAGTATCCCCTCACCGGGAGCGCAGATATCTATTGTCGTGCCGTAATCGGAAAAGTTAGATTTCACATCATTCTGGCCGGTGGATGCCACGCATAGGGCGTTGGTGCAGTCGGCAGGATAATCCTGATAACTATTGTTGTGTTCCGTGTCATTGTTGCCAGCCGCGGCCACAACCAAAGCTCCTAGATTGGTGGCATAATTCACAATGGAATTGGGATAAGCTCCTGTGCCCACGCTGCCCCAACTGCAGTTGATGATGTCCGCGCCCACTTCCGCAGCGTATTTCACCTGGTCGTAGGCAAAGGAAATGCCTTGGGATGGAGAGGTGTTTGAAGCACCTTTGCAGGATATGATCGATACAATCGGCGAGGTGCCAACCACACCGATGGAATTGTTGCCAACCGCTCCGGCGCAGCCGGCGACATGAGTGCCATGATCGTTGGGCGCGTAGGTCTGGATGGGGTTGTTGTCATTGTTGTAAAAGTCCCAGCCCACCAGATCATCAACCTTGTTTCCGCCTTCTCCGGCATCAGCTCCGTTTCCTCCAGTGATCGTGCCGGCATCCCAGTTGATGGTCATGCCAGGAGATTCAGCGGGATTGATCCAGATGTTGCTCCTCAGGTCCGGATGGTTCCATTTCACGCCGGAGTCCGTGATCGCGACTTTTACTTCGTAGGATCCCAACACATAATCCCACGCGTCGAAGCTGTTGATGCGGCTGTGGACATATTGTTGGGGGAGCATCGGGTCGTTAGGAGTGAAGTAGCTGCGGTTGATTCCCTCAAATTCTGCCCAGATCAGGTTGCTGTCTTTGGAAAACTCAGCCAGGGCTTCATCCATGAGGGAGTTATCTTCCAGACGGATGCGGTAGATGTTTTGCAGGTAAACCCCTTTGTCGTTCCAGGTGGGAACCTTCACGTAGGGGTGGGCCTGGTCCAGGGCAGTGACCCTGTATTTGGCTGCCAGATAATCGAATGAGGGCAAGCCGGTCATAACCACGCCTGTTTCTGTGGTGTAGTTTATGGTTCCTCTGTCGTTACCCACCGCTTCCCTTGTGAAGCAGGCGATGATGGTCTGGCTAACAAACAGGTCAGGATCGAATGAGAGCGCAAACGCTGCGCTAAATGCAATTATGAGCGTGATCAGAGTAATCAGCTTTTTCATTGGCACCTCTAAAGTACTTTTTTGCACATAATTTGAACTTGGATTTTTAGTCAATCACTTATTCCCGCATGCGGGACGTTAATACATTATAAGTTTCTCTTTGGCAGACAGTTCACTGCTATAGTGTTTTTTCAGGACGGCATGCTCGGGCAACTCCAGTTCCGGGTCTGCATCGATGATGGAAAATGCCTCGTCCCTGGCTTGCTTTAACAGGGGCTGGTCGGCCACCAGGTTGGCAAAGCGGAACTGGGGGAGGCCGGACTGTTCTGTGCCAAACAACTCCCCAGGACCACGCAACTCAAGGTCTTTCTCTGCAATCAGGAATCCATCCGTTGTCCTGGCCATGGTTTCCAGGCGTTCCAAAGCTATCCTGCTGCGCGGCAGATGTTCTATCAGATAGCAGTATGACTGCCTGGCGCCTCTGCCCACCCGCCCCCGCAACTGATGCAGTTGGGCCAGGCCAAATCTTTCCGCATGTTCCACGATCATCACCGAAGCGCTGGGCACGTCCACACCCACCTCGATAACGGTGGTGGACACCAGGATCCTGGTTTCGCCTGCCTTGAAACTGCTCATGATCTCATATTTTTCCGCTGCAGGCATCCTCCCGTGCAGCAGTCGGCAGCTATACTGGGGGAACACCTTGGTCGATAAATGCTTGTGCAGTCTCTCGGCATCCAGCAGATCCACTTTGTCAGATTCCTCTATCAGGGGGCAGACCACATACACCTGTAGCCCTTGCTCAAGTTCCCTGGCAACCTCCCGGTATACGATGTCGATCTTGTTATTCGACCGGATATAGGTTTGCACGGGTTTGCGGGTGGGTGGCAATTCATCCAGCAGGCTCATTTCCAAGTCGCCAAACACGGTAAGGGTTAGAGAGCGGGGGATGGGTGTGGCGCTGAGGTAAAGCAGATCGGGATGGTTGTCTTTTCTGGCCAGGGTGGCCCTTTGCTGCACGCCAAAGCGGTGCTGTTCATCCACAGTGACAAAACCCAGCTTAAAGAAGGAGACATCCTCCTGCAGCAGAGCATGGGTGCCGATCACGATGTTCGCGCTGCCGTCGCCGATCTCCTGTTTGATCTGCGCTTTACCCTTGAAGCTGCCTCCCTTGAGCAGGCAGACCTTTACCGGTAAACCCGCCACGAGATTCACGATGCTGGCATAGTGCTGGTCTGCCAGAATCTCCGTGGGCGCCATCAGAGCCGCCTGATACCCGTTCTCCACAGCCAGCAGCATGGCAAACAGAGCCACTATCGTCTTACCGGAGCCCACATCGCCCTGCACCATCCTGCTCATTTGCCGCTCAGAACACATATCGGCGAAGATTTCTCGCAACACTTTTTTTTGCGCCCCTGTCAAAGTAAATGGCAGTTGCTCTCGCAACCGGGTGGTCAGGTCACGCTTGTTCTCAAACGCTATTCCCCGGGTGTGGCTGTTGTGATGCCTTTTATGCCTGCCCCAGAGCAGTTGCGAGTAGAACAGCTCCTCAAAGGCGAAGCGCTTGCGCAGCTCTGGCACCTTGCCGGGTTCCAGGGTGAAGTGCATCTTCTGCAAAGCCTCCTTACGGGACAGAAAGCCATATTTATCCAGCAGCCAGGGGGGCAGGTTTTCCACGATGCTTTGAGTGTGTAGCTCGAAAGCGGAGTAAACTATCTTGCGCAGTAAGGATTGGGTGAGATTGCCGGAAAGGCCATACACGGGCAGATGATCCCTTTTTTTCCAGAAATCGCCTTCATCCTCCAGTCTGTCAACAAACTCCACCTGGGGATGAACCAGTTGCAATTGCCCGTTGTATTCGGTTAGCTGGCCGTTCAGCCAGATCGTTGACCCGGGTTTGAATTGCTGCGGGTATCCTTTGGGATAGCTGAACCAGGTACAGACCAAAGTGGATTGCGTATCGCTGATTCCCACGCTGAGAATGCTTTTCCCTTTGTGGGTCTTGCGTTCATCCACCCAACTCACCATTGCGGTAAAAGCCGCCCTGTCCCCAGGTCTAAGTTCTTTCAGTTTAGGTTGGATCTTGCGTGAGATGTAGTCCCTGGGAAAGTATTCCATCAGCTCCAGCACGTTTCGGATGCCCAGTTTGGCCAACTGGCGCGAGCGCGCTTCTCCCACCCCTTTAAGATACTGTATCTGGGTCAGGGTGCCCTGATTGGTTGCCGGTGCTGATTTTTCCATTTGCCCCATATTCCATCAGGCCATATTTTTGTCAACCTGCTCCTAAATATGCAGGAAATCCTCTCTCCAATCGGTATGAATAGTGCCGTGGCTATAATCCAGGCAGCCTTTACAGCTTTGAGGGGAAAGTTTTTTCCTTGACCAGAGCGGGGGCATGGATTAATTTGTCTTGGAACATCGTCTGTTTCTATGTGACTTTTTATTTTTTTCCGCTTCGACCCTTGAAGCGAAAAGACTGATATTAATCTCAGGAGATAACCATGACTATATGGAAACGTATTATACCGCTTGTTCTGGCGGTGTCCATGATGTCCTGCGCGGTGGCGCAGACGAGGGCGGGCAAATCTGCTTTGATTGACCCTGCCGGCCCCAATCCCGTAGTTGAAGTGGTCAACAAGGTTCGTGAAGCCGTGGTGCAGATCAAGGTGGAATCCAAAGTTACAGTCCAAAACTACAGCAATCCTTTCTTCGACGACCCCTGGTTTCGCCAGTTCTTCCCCCAGCAAAGGCAGCAACAGCGCCCCGTCACGTCCATGGGCAGCGGTTTTGTGTATGAATACAATCCCCAGACCAGGGAAGCTTTCATCATGACAAACAACCACGTTGTGGAAAAAGGCAAGGAAGGAACGATCACCGTGACCCTGGCAGACAAGATCACTTATACCGGCACCGTGGTGGGACTGGATCCCAATACGGACGTGGCTGTGATCAAGATCAACGTCAAGGAAGGGGAGAAAGTAACCATCGCCCCACTGGGAAATTCTTCCAACCTCCAGATCGGGGACTGGGCGATCGCCATCGGCAATCCTTTCGGAGACAGCGGGTTGGACAGGACAGTCACCCTGGGTGTGATTTCTGCCATCGGCAGGTCAAACCTTGATTTTGGCTCCGGCTCACCCATCTATCAGGATTACATTCAGACCGATGCGGCCATCAACCCCGGCAACAGCGGCGGCCCATTGTTGAATATTGCCGGCGAGGTGATCGGGATTAACTCGGCAATCACCAGCACCAGCGGCGGCAACATCGGCATAGGCTTTGCCATCCCTGTCAACCTCGCCAAACGAGTGATGGAAGACCTGGTTGCCAACGGCAAGGTGACCCGCGCCTATATCGGCATCTCGCCCCAGGAAATAACCTCTGACCTGATGGAAGCTTTCAACCTGGAAGAGGTTTCCGGAGTGCTCGTGGCGAAGGTGGAAACCGATTCCCCCGCGCACAGGGCAGGCCTGGAAGTGGGAGACGTGATTGTGGAATTCAACAGCGAGAAGGTTCCCAACGTGTCAAAATTCCGCATCGCCGTGGCGACCTCCAAAGTCGGTACCCGCGTGCCGGTTAAGATCATCAGGGAGAATAAGGAACGCACTTTGTATATCCAACTCGACTCTTATCCCGAAGATGGCAGCGTGGCAAGCGCGGATAGCCCTGCGAACAACGGCAGCGTGGGAATCACGGTGGAAGCGAGGGATTCCGCTTACGCCAAACGTAATAACATCAATGTGGACAAAGGCGTGATCATCAGCACCATCGAAGGAAATTCCGCCGCGTCCAAAGCCGGCCTGCAGGTAGGTTATGTGATCCTCAAGGTGGGCAGGGAAGCTGTGGAAACTCCCGATGAGTATAGCTCAGCCATCTCCAAAGCAATGGAAAAAATGAAAAAAGATAACCGTAAAACCATCACCCTCTACGTGATGGACCGCAATAAAAACGAGCAATTTGTTGTTCTGCGCTTTGATTGATACCGAACCTGATCCCGATAATCATAGAGCCCTGCCCAGCGGGGCTCTATTTTGCCTCGTAACCGTAAAGCCTTTTAGCAGCACGGGCTATCCATCCTGAAAAATATATAGAGGATTATCCCCGTGGGATGGTATAAACTATGAAACGCTGACAGCCTGTGATAATGAACCTTGCGGTTCAAAGCGCAGGATGCCGGTAACAAGATGGCACAAGGTTCAGTTTATCCCTCGGGGAGCTTGCCAGTCAACCCCCGGGATAAACCGGGGCTAAGCTGCCGCCAAGGAGTTTACGATGCGTAAGATACTCATTCTTTGCCTGCCATTGCTGGTGCTGGCCTCGTGCTGTGTCCATGAAGATAGGCCGCCCTTCCTGGCAAGGTTTCAAAACATGCTCTATACAGACATCAGCGTTAGTGTTGATGGATACGGCACGAAAGTGATCGCCCCCGGGGAAACCGCGACATTCATGATTGACAGGCGGGACCAAGTGTATCATTACGAAGCCGAAACTCATGGCAGCACAAGCAATGGCGAGATCACGGGACTGGTTGTGGAATGGTCGCTTACCCGGGATATAGTCGGCGATTCCTACACCACCTATCTGATCACGGCGGAGGACCTGTTCTTCCTGAAAATGCGCAACACAGGCTATCATGACTTGCATCCGCTGTATGTCAATTACGGTCTGCCCGCGGAGACTGAGGACAATATCACCATTCCCGGGAATGGCCTCACCTATAATGTCGGCTACTACAAGGCTTTCGGCAGAACCAGAATCCAGGCGGACTGGCTGGACATGCCTTCAGATTACACTTACTGGCAAAACCGCGTCCATTTCAACTTCCCCTGGACCGAAAATCAATCAATCACCCTACTCAATGAATTCAAAAAGGATGCCTCAGGCAAACAGATTGTCGAGGTTAGCAGCGAAACCAGTTCGATAAAAGTTGATCCGCGGGATGGCGAACCTTTTGGCGTCGATGCCGGTACCGCCCGGATAGCCAAATAAGTGACACAACATATATCACAGCTACGTGGGGCGGAAGCGATTCCGCCCTTTTTTCCCGGAATAATCTCTGCAATCAGCCGGAAGTCACGCGGGAGCAGGTTTGCCCCCCTTTGCATATTGTTCTCAAGCTCAGGTCTTCCTGGGGTCAACCTTAACTTTTATAGGGATGACCTAAGGATGATAGGCTAACGTGTTGATGTGTCGAATGATAGCGTGCAGGGAAACCAACGTATTTTGATGGATAAATACCGTAGGGTCAAACGATATTGGGACAGGAATTTTGTTTATAAGGCAACAATAAATTCCCGGGATAATCATGGTCAGGCATCAATAAGCTACTTGCTATTTACGTGTCCCCAACCCGCCGAAAACTGCCTGATAGGAGCAGATGGCAAGAGCCACGGCTACGTTGAGGGAGTTTTTCCAGCCCTGGACAGGTAACGAAACGTGCATTTCGCACTGGGACAGCACGTTGGGGTCGATGCCAAGGCTCTCATTGCCAGCCACGATGGCCAGAGGGAGGGGAAAGGCGGTCTCGAAGACAGATGCCGCGGATGGGGTGGTTTCCAGGGCGCAGAGGTGGTAAGCCTCTCTTTTGGCTGCCTCGACCGCTTCAAGGGTGTCGGCAAAACGCCGCCAGCTCACCCGTTCAGTTGTGCCCATCGCCGTCTTTTGCAAGGCCTTGTCTGAAGGATCCGCGCACACTCCGCACAGCCAGACCTCTTTGACCGACAGGCATTCAGCAGTCCGGAAGATGGAGCCCACATTGAAAGCCGAACGCAGATTATCCAGAATCAGCAAAATTTGCGAAGCCCTTGCCAGAGCCGCCGGATCAGCTTCCCGGGGGCCGTCATGCCAGGCTTGGGACAGGTTGTAATCCCTAAACTCGATCCCTCTTGCGGTTTGATATCTGGCAATAGCCGCCGATATCTGATGCCTGTCGCCGGCGGTATCGAGAGCAGCGTAAAGGGCTTGGGCGGATTCCGGCAGAGGCGGGGTGATCCACGCCAGGCAGTCTTTGATATTGGATATGAGTTCTGTTAGCGGATCGGGCGATGCCAGACGCTCATCCAGTCTGTCAAGCAGGCGGCTGATAGCTTTAAGTTGATGTTCGGGGCTTAACGCTTGAAACTTTTTTCTGCTAAAATGCGCAAGGGGTTTCATTGCTCGAGCATCTGAATCAATTTGGCGGCAGTCAGCAGATTTTCAGCGATATAGTCCGGCCGGACAGTCCAGCTATCCAGGCCGTTGAGCATTTCCCGGGCTCCCTCGCCGCTGAGCAAAAGGATGGTCTTCATGCCCGCATTGTGCCCAAACTCCACATCTGTGCGGCGGTCTCCGATCATCCAGGACAGTCCTGCTTCAAAGACATGTTGATTCCTGGCGCGTTTGAACATTCCGATGCCGGGTTTGCGGTCTTCATGTTCAATATTATAGGGGGGCACCACGCCATCCGCGAACCAAGGGGAATAGTAGATGCCATTGAAGCGGACTTTCTGTTTGGCAAGCAGTTGTTTCATGCGATCCAGCACCCTTTCCAGGGTGGGTATATCGAAATATCCACGCGCAATGCCGGATTGGTTGGTAACCAAAAAAAGGAGGAATCCCATCTTCTTCAGCAGGCGCAAAGCCTCACCGGTGTAGGGATAGAGCTGGTAAAGGCTGGGATCGTCCAGATAGCCGAACTCATCGGGGCTGATGCAGCCATCCCTGTCCAAAAAAACGGCTCTTCTAATAGTTCTTGCTGTCACGGGTCTGGAACCTCAGCGCATCGGGCAGGCTGGTGTTGAACAGGGCTATCCGGTATTCCCAGTATTCGTTGCGGGTGGAGTAACTCACTTCCAGTTTCCAGCAGTGGAGGTCGCGGCTCAGGTTGACGCTTTGCGAGATCAGGTCTTTTTCTTTCAGATTGTAGTAGTTGCCATAAGTAACATACCAGTTGTCGGTTACTTTGAGGGAAGCGTTGAGGCGCAGGTTGCTGGAACTGGACTGAAAGATACCTTTTTCGCCGGAGATGTCCTGGGAGAGGGTAAGCCGCCAGTTCTCGCTGGAACTGCTGCCCGAGGTTTGGGTTGTTGCGCCGCTGTGCAGGCTGTCAGAATGTTCGTAGGGGCTGAAAATCTTGTTCTTTTCGCGGCTGAAATACCTGGTGTAGGGCGCTGTTCCGCTGAGCGAAATGGAGTGGGAGAAATACTGGTTATTCATCTTCCACTTGCCGTCGCGCAGCTCGTAGGGATCCTGGCTAAAGCTGAATTGGGAGGAATAGCCCAGGTTGAGGGATTTGAGGTTCAAGGCTGAACCCGGCAGCCTGAAATTGCCCAAACCAAATGTTCCGGGACTGAAGTTCAGAGTGTGCGAAACAAGGCCCAGCTTCTTTTCCTCCTGCATAAGATTGACGGAACCGCGGGAGTTGAAGGTCAGGATGTCGCCTGTCTTTTTGTTGTCTTTGCCATATTTAAGCTGCCATTTATGGTTCAGGCCATAGCTTAGGGATGCTGTTTTGCCGCTGCTGTTCAGGCCAATTCCGCCAAAGCTGTAGAACCTGCTGTTATCCGAGAAATCCGGGCTGTAGTTCACACCCGCGCTGGGGGTCATGATGTGGCGCAGGGAGCGTAGCCAGCCCTTGCGGAAGTTGCGGATACCATAGATGTTGAAGTTGGCGTTGGCATAGGCTCCATAGTCGTTTCCCCGCACCCAGTTGTCCCCTTTACGGTCGCGGTCAAACCAGCTTTCGCTGTAGTTCACCCCATTTTGGAAATTGAGCCATCCCCTGAATTTCCAGTTGTAGGACAGGCCCAGGCGCTGTTTGATTCCGGCGAAATGCTGAGTGAGGTAGTTTGTGTTGGTGGTGTCGGCGGGGTCTATTTCATTGTTCCAGAAAATATCTGCCCAGCCACGGTCGGGATTCCTGCTCATTCCGGTATGATCCATGCGGAAGCTATAACTGTAGCTCAGGTTGCTCCACCAGGCGTTGGGGCTGCGCGTGGGATTGTAAAACAGCTCATATACGGGTCGGGTTGGCGCGGAAAAACTCACTGCGGGCAAAGATACCGAAATCCGGTCATTGATCAGGTCTTCGGTGTAGGTGGCGCCCACGTTCAGATAGGAACTGAGCAGGGGCTTGCGGTAGGAAACGGTCGAAGTGACCTTCTGGGCCAGGCTTTCGTCCAGGTCGTAGCTGTCCTCCCAGATGCGTTTGCTGCTCACGAAGTCCAGATTGACGTCGAAAGTGGATTTCTCCCCCAGTTCATGGTGATGCCTGGCACGCAAAGACCAGTCATAATTGGTCTCGTATTGGCCGATGTTCTTTCGGTAGGAAGCATCCAGAGAACCGGAATAGAGGTAGCGCTTGATATAGTCAGTCGTCAGCCGGGTTTCCCAGCCGGTCTTTTCCATCAGGTCCAGGCTGAGGATTATGTCGGCATAGCTTTTATACGGATAGTACCATGCTATATTGCGCAGGGTTTTGCCATCCACGTTGTTGTATCCCGGTTCAGGCACCAGGAAGCCAGCTCTGCGGCCGCGCTTGATCGAGAGTGTCATAAAAGGGAAGTAGAACACGGGAAAGTGGTTTACATAGGCGATCACGGGCTTGCCCACAATCTTATCGCCCCGGTAAATACGCAGTTGTTTGCTGGAAAACCAGAAGTCCGGTTCGGCGTGATCGCAGGTGGTGTAGCTGCCATCGTCCACATCGTAGATGTCCTCACCCGTTTTGCGTATTTCCTGGCCTGAATAATAACCGTTTTCCAGCCTGCTAACGCCTCTGGAAAGCAGTCCGGTCTGGCTGTCGATATCATAGGCAACAGTGGTTCCAAGCAAGATCTGGTCTCCGTCCTTCATCACCGTGTTGCCATAGCTGTAAGCTTTTTCCGATTTCAGGTCGAGCATCAGGGAGTCGCTGCTGATATCGAAGTTATGATAACGCACGCTGGATCTGCCAAAGAGGCGTATCTGTTCCGCGGAGTAATTGTAAGCCACGCTGTCTGCGGCGTAAAAAAGGGAGTCCAATTTCGCCGGAGCCAGTGAAAGAGTATCCGGTGAGGAAGCGAGACCGGCAATTGTAAGCGGTGTCTCAGCCTGTCCCCACAGTGTCGCCAGAGAGAGCAGGAACAGCAAAGGCAGGATGAATCTGCGCGTCATCCTGTTCCACCAAATATATCCAGTTCCGAGTCGTCGCAACCGCTGAGGGGGTTGTCGAAGTCGTATCCCACGCTGAGCACAAACACATCGTTGACATTGGTGACCAAAACCGGGGAAGGTAAGATGTGATGGATTCTTTTGAGGGCAGTGAAGCTGTCGTTATCCCGTAAAACCCTGGTCATGCCGAAGCCTTGCTGAGGCAACTGTTTCAAGCTTTTACTGTCAATCATCGCCCCTCCGCTGCCGGGCAAATTGTCGCTGCCGTCTGTGGCAAAGCAAAACAAAGCGCAATCTTTGTAGCGTGCCAAAGTTCCGGCCATGGACAGAGCAAGATGGCTGCAGCGGCCGCCTGATCCCGGTCCCTTGACCTTAACGGGTGTTTCTCCTCCCAATACTTGCAGGAATGGCCGTTTGAGCTTGTAACGGGGGCTGTGAGCCCTGGCTATAATATCTTTCAGCTTGGTGGTGAAACCGGCCGCGGAACGATCTTGAAATCCAGCCTCCAGGTGCACCCGGAACCCCTGCCTCTTCAGATCTGAAGCAAGTGCTGATGTGAAGCTGGCATTATCGCCAACGATGTGGTAAAAAACTTTTTGGGAGCCAGACTCGAAAACCCAGGCATCACCATGTTTCCTGCCCTTTTGCGGGGGAGTGAATGGCCCGGAGGCAAGCACATGGGGATCATTGCCGGGCACGTCAGACACTGCGAAGACATGCACTTTGGAGCAAGCAAGCAGCTTGAGGGCTTTTCCGCCTTTCACCGCGGACATTTCCGTTCTTTTCCTGTTGACCTCGTCAATGGCGCTGCCGCTGGAAATTAGTTGTTTGTGGGCATCAATCAATTGAGGGAGCGTCATATCAGGGGGCAGAAGCTCAAAGAGGGCGGAGCCGCCTCCGGAAAGCAATACCACCAGATCATCCGTGGCAGGGATGCCGCGCAGCCAGGCGGCGATCCTGCCGCTGTGGGCAATGCTGGATTCGTCAGGCAAGGGATGGCCTGCTTCCAGGATTTCCAGATTCTGGATGGCCCCAAGGGAAAGCCCGTAGCGGGTGAGCACGTAGCCATCGTAACGAATATCCCGCTTCTGCATTTGCAGGGCTGCCAGAGAGGCCATTTTCCAAGCTGCCTTGCCGATGGCGAGAATCCTGACCCGGGACGCAAAAACCTGTTTGCCAAGTAACTCAGACAGTTGCGGATACTGGCAGAAAAGGTGCATGCGCCGCGCGTATGTTTCATAGATGATATTATGAAGACAGCTCAATGATGATACCTAAAACAATAATTTTCACCCTTAAAATGCCTTATCCGATTTAGTCAAGTCCATTTTTTGCGACCCGCTTGCGAGCCTGACCAAAGAAGAGGGCTCAAATGTCGTTTTGTTCACCCGTATATAGTTTAGATAACTGCAATAAATAAAAATCCTTTACAAAAAAAGGCAGCAGAAAATTGTGGATATCTTAATCGTCCTTAGGAGTATAGTTATGTCAGACAAGGTGAGTGAAACCAGCAGCAAAGCTGCTATCAAAGAACTGAGAGAAGATTATCTTCGCCTGCTCGAAGAATCCTTTCAAAACAATGCGGAATTCAAAAAAGGCGACGTCATCGAAGCCCCCATCGTCAGCATCAATGAGAACTATATCATTGTGAACCTGGGTGGAAAGTTCGATGCCTACGCCGACGTCAGCGACTTTGCCGACGAGAAAGGCGTGCTTAACTACGCCGTCGGCGACACCCTGAAAGGTTATATCGTGGACAGTAACGATCAGGGTTTCGTAATTGGCAAAAGCCTGACAAAACAGCATGTGGACAAGCAATCGCTTCTGGACGCGTTTGAACGCAAGATTCCCGTGTCCGGAAAGGTCTATGCCGTCACCAAAGGCGGTTTCAATGTTGACGTGTTGGGAGCAAGGGCTTTTTGCCCCGCGTCCCAGATCGCTTTGCGCGGCGCGGAAAACAATGAATCCTACATTGGCAGAAGCATGGATTTCCTGGTGATTGAGTGTTCCGAAAGCTGTCGCCGTGTTGTGGTTTCCCACCGTCAACTGGAAGAGGCACAGGAGCAGGAAAAGCGCGCCGCGGCTCTTGAACAGCTAAGCGTCGGAAGCGTTGTTACCGGCACCGTGATGCGGATGACCAGCTTTGGAGCCTTTATCGATCTGGGCGGCATCGAAGGCCTGATTCACGTTTCCGAGATTTCCTGGCATCATGTGTCACATCCCCAGGATGTCCTAAAAGTAGGACAGCAAGTGGAAGTGAAGATCCTGGACATCAAAGGCGACAAGATTGCCCTTTCCATGAAAGCCTTGCAACAAAACCCATTCACTGCTGCTCTCAGCGAGATTAAGGAAGGCGACACGATCAACTGCCGCATCCTCAGACTGCACAACTTTGGCGCTTTTGCCGAGATCAAACCCGGAGTGGAAGGCCTGATCCCCATTTCTGAAATGAGCCGCAACCGCAATGTGTCGCATCCCCGCGAAGTGGTGAAAGAACAGGACTATGTGGAAGTGCAGATCTTGCGCATTGATCCGGACACCCAAAAGATTTCTCTTTCCCTCAAGGCTTTACAGGCCGATCCCTGGGACAATATAGACGAACTGGCACCGCTGGAAAAGCCTTTTGAAGGCGTTGTGGAAAGCTCCACAAGTTTTGGCGTGTTTGTGACCATTACCGAAGGCATAACCGGGCTGCTGCCACGTTCCCGGGTTCGTAAAAATGACAGCTTCAACCCCGGCGACCCCATCACCCTGATGGTTACAGCCGTAGATAAAGACAACCACCGCGTTACCCTGGACTATATCGACAGATCTCCGAACGAAGTGGTCGAAGAACGCCCCCGCAGGGAATATGAGAACCGCGAGCAGCAGGATTACTCCCGCGGCCCACGCAGGGGAAGATCGCGTGCCGATGAAGAATGGCGCAAGTATGCCAACCAGAAGGTAACTCCCCCGGACGACAATCCCTTCAAAGACCTGTAAACCGCTTCCATGCAATCCAGGGACAATCAGTTTATCCAGCTGCGCAAGCAGAAGCTGGCCAAGATTATTGCCGCCGGGATAGACCCCTATCCCGTCCGCTCATCCCGCACTCACCTGATTTCCGAGGTTTTGAGTGATAAGGATGGCTGGATCTCTTCCGGGCAGGAAGTTTGCCTGACCGGCAGGCTTGTGGCCATGCGCCGCCAGGGCAAACTGGGCTTCGGAAACCTTGAGGACGCCAGCGGGAAGATCCAGATATACGTGGCTCAAAACCAAGTGGGCGAAGAGAACTACGAACTTTTCAAGCTCTGCGATCCGGGCGATTTTGTGCAGACAAAGGGCAGCCTCTTTTATACCCAGGCGGGCGAATACTCGCTCAAAGTGCTCGAACTGACCCTGTTGAGCAAAAACATCCGCCCCCTGCCAGCCGTGAAAGAGAAGCTGGTGGATGGCAAGCTGGTGCGATACGACGAATTCTCGGATATTGAGCTGCGCTATCGAAAACGCTATCTGGACCTCCTGCTCAACCCCGAACACCGCAAGGTGTTCATAGTGCGCGCCAAAATCATCAGCGCCATTCGTGACTATCTGGATTCCAGGGACTATACCGAGGTGGAAACCCCCATCCTGCAACCGCTGTATGGCGGCGCCAATGCCAGACCCTTTGTGACCCATCACAACACGTTAGATACCGACCTCTATCTGCGCATTGCCACTGAGCTTTACTTGAAAAGGCTGATCGTGGGCGGATTTGAAAGGGTTTATGAACTTGGCAAGGACTTCCGCAACGAAGGCATGGATCGCACCCATAATCCGGAATTCACCATGCTGGAGCTTTACGAGGCCTATTCCGACCTCGAAGGCATGATCTCCATAACCGAGGGCATGATCCGCCATCTGGCCACAGATGTGTTGCGCAAGGACGAGTTCCACTATCGCGGGCACACGGTCAACCTTGCCCAGCCATTTTTGCGCGCACCCATGATCCAACTGGTGAAAGAGTATGCGGGCATCGATCTTTCCGATATGAATTTGGAACGGGCGCTGGCTTTCTGCAAGGAACGCCGGCTGGAGATTCCCGCGGGTGCCGGAGTGGGCAGATTGATCGCGCTGCTCTTTGAGCACTATGTTGAGGAAAAACTTGTCCAGCCCACCTTTGTGACCGATTTTCCCAAGGAGATCTCGCCTCTGGCCAAGGCCAAACCCGGCAACCCTGATCTGGCGGAAAGGTTTGAACTATTCATCGCCGGCCATGAGTTTGCCAATGCCTTCAGCGAGTTGAACGATCCACTGGATCAGCGGGAACGCCTGGAAGCCCAGGCAAGTCTGCGCGCCCTGGGCGATGAAGAAGCCAATGTGGTGGATGAAGACTTTCTGGAAGCTTTGGAATATGGGATGCCGCCCATGGGTGGCATGGGAATCGGCATCGACCGCCTGGTGATGCTGCTCACGGAGAATGACTCCATCAAGGAAGTTATCCTCTTTCCCCAAATGAAGCCCGAATAAACTAACTTTAGCTGTTCCCGCCGTTTCCAATCCGGTTGGCTTTGCGCGACCGGAATTTTGGATTATACTATTCTCTGTAGGAGAATCACACTTGGCACGTAATAATCCTTATGCCACAGACTGGGTGTCAGGCACAAGTCTTTCTTTGCCCTCGTTCGCGAGAGTGAGCTAAGTCTATATCTTTCTGGGGTCATCCTTAACCCGGTGAGGGTTGACCTAAGGATGATGGCACCAAACGCTGTAGCAGCAAGGGAGAGAGCTATGAAGGATTATGGAGATTATTCTAAGTATTTCGTGGAAAGGTGAAAAGGTGGAATGGTGGAAAGGAGGCTGCCCAGACTGGAATCCCGAGGTGACGTAATGCCGTGGTATCGTGTTGCTGCCGAAACAGATATAGAACGCGGATGACAGGATCAGAGTGGATATTCTAATGGGTTAGTGAAAAATACGGCTCAAGTTCAATTATGGTGGGTAGAAAAAACTTGAGAGGAACAAGGCATGTTTTTTAATGACACTACTAATCACAACAAAAGGAGTGTCACATGCAAGTTCCTCTCGAAGAACAAATATCCGAAGTGCTGTTAAAACTGCAAGGATATTCTGTTGAAAGGATAGAAGAAGTTGAATTCAAGGATAGAAAGCAAATCCATGTATCCATCAGCAGTCTTTCCCCTGCGCAATGTCCGATCTGCAAAACAGCGCTTCCGGTTTACGATACTAGGACACGCTATATCTTCCACGCGTCAATACTTGGTCGTGCCGTTATCCTGCTTCTGAAAAGGCGTCGGGTTAATTGTCCCCGCTGTGGTATCAGAACGGAAGAGCAGGGCATTGCCGATGGCAAGAAGAGGCATTCCAGGCATTTGGAACGTTGCGTTCTTGGTTATACAGAGAAGCTCGACAACAAGTCGACTGCCAAGTTGTTGGGATATTCTGTCAGTTCAGTCTACAGAATCGATAAGGCCGGACTGAGCAGGCTGGAAGAGAGTCTGATATCCAACACCCCAAAAATGGAGCATATCAGTTTGGACGAAGTTGCATACGAAAAGTACCATCAATATGCTACAGTGCTGACCAACCAGGACGACGGGAAGGTAGTTGATATTCATCCCGGCAAATCAAAAAGCAGCGCCGTTGCCCTGTTCAACAAGTATTCCGACAAACTGGACTGGCTGGAAACGGTGGCCATGGATTTCAGCCACTCGTACATTGGGGCCACCAGGGAATGCTTTGCCGAGCACTACATAGTCTTCGACAAATTCCATGTCAGCCAGTATGTCAACCGGTGTCTGGAAAAGGTCCGAAGAGAGATTCAGCGAAAGCTCCCGGAAGAGCTGAGATATCAGATCAAAAAACATGTTCGCTGGTTGATCCTGAGACGTGACTGCAATATGACACAATGGCACCATGACAGATTGGAGCAACTCAAACAGGATAATGCGGATCTGTTTGAAGCTTACCTCATCAAAGAAGAACTGCTCTCCATCTTTGACAAGGACATAAGCAAGGAAGTTGCCCGGGACCTGCTGATAAACTGGTGTGATATGGCCAGTAAGTCAGCCTACTGTGCCTTCAGAAACCTGGCAAAGAGCATTCTGAACAAGCTGAATATCCTGCTGAACTGGTTCGTGAAACACATTACCAATGCCAAGGCCGAAGCAGTCAACAACGTCATCAAAACACTGCTGAAAAGAGCATACGGATACAAGGACTTTGACTACTTCAGACTCAAAGTTCTGCAACGATGCGGATACCTCATGGATGGACTTACCCACTCTAATTGAACATGAGCCAAAAATACTGTTCAGCGACCGCCTGTAGTGTAGCGGCGCTTGTCATAGCGCCGTTTGGAATAACCACCCTACCCTGAAACAAATTATCACAGACCCCAAGATGTGTCATCCCGGGCAGACGGGGCCCCTCTGGGGTGGCTGACCCGTGATCCAGTCTTTTGGAAACAACCACCCAGCCCCGAAACAAAACACATCAGAATACAAACCGCGTCATCCCGGACAAGCATGCTTGACCCGGGATCCTGTGGCTCTGTCAGTTAGTGCCTAACTCCTTTGTATCCTGTGGGTCCTCGTTGTTGTCGTAGTTATATGTGAAATCGTGAGTTCCGGCTTTCACCAGATTCTTCAATTTGTCGGCGATCATTTCCATTTCGTCCAGAAAATCAATGGTGTTCAATCCACCCACTGGATCGCACTGGGCTTCCTGGATCATGTGCAATATCTTTTCCCGCAGGCTGTAGTGCATCTCGTTGATACGTCCTTCCAGCTCGATGATCTTGAAAGTGTATAGGGGCTTGCGTTCTTCCAGATAATCGATGCTGAGGTCTGTCATGAGGATAACTTTGGAGTGCAGGTCGTCGATCATGGATACGAATTCCGGGGAGAGCGGATTTTTCTGGGCGGGAATTTGCAGATTCAGGATGCGGTTGACTTCCTCGGTAAAGTCACCCGCTTTCTCGATGTCGTTTATACTATGCAGCAGCGCGGGAATGCGTGAGATGATGGGGATGGCGTTGGTGCGCTCATTCACCGCCACCAGATAGCGGGTGGTTTCTTTTTGCAGGTGATCGATGGCGGCTTCAATGCGGGGCAACTTGGCTTGTTTGCGGTAATCCTTTTCCTTGAAGGCATCATAGGATATCATCAAACCTAGGCGAACCAGGCGCAGCATTTCCCGCATCTCTTTGATAGATTGATCGATAGCCAGATATGAGTCGTTGATGAGATGGTAGTTCAGATGCTTCGGCTCTCCCAGGGATATGGTGTCCTCGGGGTCTTTGGGTATTATCTTGCTGGCAATTTTGGCGAGCAATCCCGCAAAGGGCAGCATGACGAGCGTGTTCAAAACGTTGAAAAAAGTATGGCCGTTAGCCACGTGGCGTGCGACGTTTTCTCCCGCGAAGACATTGCCCGGGGTGATGGAGTTAATGAATATGGTATAATATCCCAGCCAGGTAAGGGTGGCGAAGATAATGGTTCCAAATACGTTGAAAAGAGTGTGTGCCATGGCCACCCGGCGGGCTGTATTGTTTGCACCCAAGCCGGCAAGCCAGGCGGTGATCGTGGTGCCGATATTGTCGCCAAACACCAGATAGAGGGCACCTTCAAAGGGTATCAATCCTGTCTTTGCCAACACCATCACGATACCTACCGAGGCTGAAGAACTCTGGATGAGCATGGTGAACACAGTGCCGGCCAGAATCGCAGGTATGGGATAATCAGCCAGATTGGCAAGTATCCGGGCTGCCGTTTCGGAGTCTCTTAAACCTGAAACCGCGAGAGACATCACATTCAATCCCACAAAAAGCAATCCAAATCCCAGTATTATCAGGCTCCAGTGCTCCATGGTGCGGCTGCGTTTCAGAAAAATGCCAATAACTCCAATGACCACAAAGGCAAAGGCGACATCCCCAATATTGAAAGCGATCAATTGCGCTGTGACGGTGGTGCCGATATTGGCGCCCATAATCACTCCCACAGCCTGCTGAAGGGTCATGATTCCCGCATTTACCAGACCGATCAACATAACGCTGGTGGCAGAACTGCTTTGGATGATGCCAGTAATGCCAATGCCCACCAAAACTCCCTTGAACGGAGTATTGGTGATCTTTTTTAAGATGCGCCGCATCTCGTTTCCCGCAACAGCCTGGAGATTGTCGCTCATCATGTTCATGCCAAACAGGAAGAGAGCTAATCCTCCAAACAGGTTGACGAAATCCAGCCAAGTCATATTCTACGATACTCCAGAAAAGGTAGTTTTTACGAAAATTATCAGGTTGATAATATGGTCAAGACCTTTTTGGCTTCCGGATTTGTATAGGGGAGTGTATCTGGCAGTATAACAGGTAGTTCTGCGTCAGATAAGTTGCGCCAGAAACTGTCTGTTGCTTGTCTGGGCATGATCCGGTATGCTTATTTTTCGATGCCCAAACCGGGAGCGGCGTTCGTCAAAGCGGTTCACGCTTCGCATGCAGGCTGTTTCCCAGGTTTCTGGTTTCAGGATAACAAACTGCAGGTAGCGGGAGATAAATTCTTGCGCAAGCTTTTTGAAGGTATCGATTTCAAATTCGCATGCCCAAAAAAGCAGCAGATGGCTGATGTCGTCCTCCGGAGCGGCCTCCCGTGAATCTGAAAAGTCTATAAGCCAGCAGGTGGCATCTTTGACCAGGATGTTGCGTGGTTGATTGTCCCAATGACAGATGCAACGGCCTTCTTGCAGGGTTGCCAAGTGGAAGGCGCTGATGGTGTCCGCCAGCAGGATGCAAATCCGGGTATCCAGCGGGAGGTCGAGATAGGGCGTGCCCTGAACTTGTTCCAGCACAATGAGGTCTGGCTCGTTCCACCTTGTCAGTTTGGGAGTTTGGGGCAGAGCGAGGCTATAGACCGCCAACTCGCGGTGATAAGCCCCGGGATCGGAGAAGTATTTGTAAACCTGACCGTCGCGGATAATCAGGCGCGATTTCTCTTCAAATCTATTGGAGTTCTTATTCCACTTTGAAGCGTTCAATCCGGTTTTGTTCAAAGAGGGGAACCAACAGCTCGTTGGTGGGTTGATGGTAATAGATGTCAGCCGGGCTGTTTACTGCACTTTTCCATTGGATGAAGCGGTTTTGTTCCTGGGGAATCATATAGATGGCATTCTCTCCCCAGGAGCTGATGTAGATTCTGCCCAGATCGTCAATGGCGATCCCATCCAGATTGTCATACAGGGTTTCTTTGAAAACAGACAGGTCATTGGTGCCAAGATCGAGGGCCAAAATCGGCGAGCCTTTGCTGAAACAAACGATCAGCATCTGATTGCGGGGGCGGTCATAAACCAGGCCATTGGGGGATTTAAGCAAGGGGGAACTGATGCTTTGAACCTGGCGGGTGCCGGGGTTTACGATGAAGATTCTGTCGGCTTCGGTATCGGTGACATAGAGCTTGCCGTAGCGGTCGCTTTCCACGTCGTTAAGCATCTTTGCTCCCTCCACCGGGATGCTCTGGCTTATCTTTTTCTCCTGCAGGTCGATCACATGCAATTGGGTCTTGTCCGCCACAAAAAGATAAGGGGCAAGCACCTTCATCCCGCGGGGATTCTTGATCCCTTTGCCGATAAAGAGCTTCAAACGTCCCTTGTCGTCCATGCTCAGTATCTTGCCATTGCCAACATTGGAAATCAGCAAATTGCCATTTACGGTGTCGAAAGCTATGCTTTCCGGTTTATTCAGCTTTGCCGGGCCAAAGATCCTGCCCAGTATTAAGATTGCCAGCAGGATCAATACCAGCGCTGCCAATATGACTATTATTCTGTTTTTGCTGAGTTTGTTCAACATTATCTCCTTGTATCAGTGAATAGATTTGATGCTCCAGGTGCAGCCTTCGGGGGTGTCTTTGATCTCGATTCCCAAGGCCGCGAGGTCATCCCTGATCCTGTCCGAAACAGCCCAGTCTTTTTTTGCCCGGGCTTGCGCGCGGTAAGCCAGGATGAGTTCCATTAGTTGTTTCGACAGGTCGGGGACGGAATCTTGCAAGATGCTTTCCAGATTTTGGAAAAATCCAAGCACCCGACCCAACTTGACCAGCATCAGGGCAGCTTGCTCGCGCTGAGACCGAGGCAACTGCTCATTCCTGATCTGCCGGTTAAGGTCAAACAACACAGCGATGGCTTTGGCGGAATTGATGTCGTCATCCATGGCGGCGATGAAGTCTTGTTCCGCCTGCGACAGGCTGTTATCCTCAACGATGCTGTTTTCCACAAACCCAATGCTCTTCAGTGAGCTGTAAAAGTTTTCAACCGCCCGTTCGGATTCCTCGATGATCTCACGGTTGAAATCGATAGGGGAGCGGTAGTGTTTCGAGAGGAAGAAGAAGCGGATCGCTTCGGGGCTGTGATGCTTCAGGATGTCGCGCGCGTTGAAGAAGTTTTTCAGGCTTTTACTCATTTTTTCGCCTTCGACATTGAGGAAACCGTTGTGCATCCAGTAGTTTGCCAGAGGTTTGCCAGTGAGGGCGAGGGCTTGGGCAAGTTCATTCTCGTGGTGGGGAAAGATCAGGTCGATCCCGCCGCCGTGGATGTCGAAAGTTTCGCCCAGGTATTTGCGGCTCATAACCACACACTCCGTGTGCCAGCCTGGACGCCCCTCGCCCCAGGGGCTTTGCCAGAAAGGCTCCCCGAGTTTGCTCCGTTTCCAAAGGGTAAAATCTGCAGGATTGCGTTTTTGCAGGTTTTCTTCAACCCGGGCGCCGGGCATCTGGTCTTCGGTTTTTTTGCCTGAAAGGCTTCCGTATTCAGGCAGTGACGCCGTGTCGAAATAGACGTCGCCGTTCACTTCATAGGCATTGCCTTTCTCCACCAGGACGTTTATCAGCTCTATGATCTCCGGCATCACATCCGTGGCCTTGGGTTGGTGGGTCGGTGGTTTGATTCCCAGGGCTTGGGAGTCATCCAGAAAGGCCTGGATATACTTGCTGGCGATTTCTTCAAAGCTGGTCTGTTCTTCGATGGCCTGGGCTATGATCTTGTCATCGATATCGGTGATATTCTGTACGTATGTAACTTCATAGCCACGATACTCGAAATAGCGTCTCAGGACATCGAAGAAGATGAAGGCGCGGGCGTTTCCGATGTGGAAATAGTTATAGACAGTGGGCCCGCAGGCATAGATCTTTACCTGTCCCGGCGTGACGGGAACGAATTCCTCTTTTTTCCGCTTGCTTTGATTGTATAGTTGCATTTAATCCTCAGTTATAGATCACCAGCCGTTCAGTCTTTTCCGCTTTGCGGTTTCCGGACGTGGCTTTCAGTTTGATAAAGTAGGTGTTGTTTGCCAGCTGGCTTCCCTTTTTATCCCTGCCATCCCAATGGATTTTATTGAAACCGGTAAGGCCGGTCGTTTTGATGGTGTGAACCTTTTTGCCTGTGATGGTATATATATCCAGTGTGAGGTCGCAGTTTTCAGAGAGCATAAAGGTAAACCAGGTTTCCTTGGACATGGGATTGGGATAGGGGAGCAGACGGTCGATGGTCAGTTCACCGCCCTTTTTGACATAAAACTCAGTGGACTTGACCGCCGGGCTGTTAAAGTTGTCGAAAGCAATGAGCTGTATCGTGTGGTGGCCTTCCTGCAAACCGTTGAGGGGATATCTGAGCGTCCCCAGGGTGTGCGAATCCGGCTCATAGTTGAAGTATGATGTCACGGGAACTGCTTGCACGGAACCATCCAGGATCATAAGCATATTGTGCCCCGGGCTGCCTGTGATGTTGATGCCATTTTCATCTGAGATTCTGGCAATGAGGGTGGTGTTGGGCGTCACAGTATCACCTGGCCTGAAATCCATGCTGCCCAGAAAGATTTCTATCTGGGGGACGTCTGTATTTTCCGCCATTACAGCCTGAGAGCTAAGCATGGTGGGGTATTTGTAGTTAACGTAATCCTGTTTGGCGTCTTCATCCCAAAGATATGAGACAATCAGGCCTGTGTCACCAGTGCGCACATCATCGGGAACAATGAAAGAGGCGCTGTATTTACCGGATTGAACTGAGACCTCTCCCTTAAAGAGGTTGTTGCCACGTTTGCTGACGATGGTCGCATAGTCAAGACTGTCTCTGAACACCGAGTTGAAGGCTTGTATGGTTGCCATTCCGCTGTGCAGGCTGGGGCGGAAATGCCCGTCGATCTGCACTCTCTGTCTTGCAAAAAGCGTATCGCTTTGGCTGTCCTGATTGAGCCCAAGCACGGTGATCAGGCTGTCTCTGACCGGGGGAACAACCTTCAGCAATGGATCGCCCAGCAAAACATAGGTGGCGTCATTCTCATCGTTGATGGTGTGTAGGAATTTGGCTCTTGCAATGGAATATCCTAATGAGTTGCGGTTGTTTGCCAGGCTGTGCAACAGGTTTTCCATCATGGGGCCGTTGCCGCTGGAGGAGCTCATTCTGGTGGCGGAGTAGGAGGCGATGGCTCCCACATTGTCTTGCAGCACCAGCTTTTGCCCCAGGCTCTCATAACCCCAGTAGTCAAAATGGGAGACCTGGCAGGAAGCCGCCATGAAGAACGGCAGCTTGCCATGGTTTGTAAAGCGTCCCATATCGCTTGCGCCGTTGAAATAGTCTTCAGCTCCCAGTTTGTCATAAGAGCCGTGTCCGATATAGTACCACACCAAGCGGCCTTCGTTGATGGCGGCGATCATGTCATCCCGTGCCTGGGGCTTGTTCTGGAACTCATCATACTCGTACAACCAGGCGAAAATCTTGTCCACCAGTATGCTGGGATGCACTCTATTGGCGGCGGATTCGACCTGTTGTGTGTGGACATTTTCATGCGTAGAGCTACCATTGAACAGGTCATCGCCCAGGAAGACCATCGAGTTGCGCCACCAGCCCCCCTGGGGTTCTTGAACATAGCGTTGGAAATTGCCCAGCATGTTGTTTAACTCATTGAGATTCCGAACGGGATAGCGGCCGATTGCAACTTCCGGATACGATGACTGGGTGAGCATGGCAAAATAATCGTCGGAAACGACCGCGCCTACGCCAGTTCCCCTCTGGAAGACCATGATTTTGTTCTTTTCAGCGGCTTGTGAGGAGAAGTTGCGCCAATCAATGGTGCCCAAACCCAGCAGGACGACAGAAGTCAGACGGGGAGTAGGGAAGTTGTGATAAACATGGCGGATGAACTGGCGGATTGCCACTGGGTCGGGATGTCCGCCGTTGAATTGGGTGAAAATATCGGGCTGCCTTACCACCAGGCTCTTCTTGCCAAGCGAATCCAGATGCATGGAAGCCAGAGACTGGGCCTGGCTAAGGTATTCATCCGGTGTGATGATCAGGTTGTCCACGGCACCCTGGGGGGTGGCAATATCCACCGGATTCACGGCGCTGATGTTTAGGGGGGTGTATAGCTCGGAATCTGAGCTTAAAATGTAGGTTGTATTAGATACTCCAGGGGCTACGAAATAAAATCCGTTTCCAGCCGTTCTCAAGGGGACTATATCCGTTTCCCCAAAACTGTTGATTCTATAGATCCAGGTGTTCGAGTTGCCTGTGAAATTGTAACGGACGTTTTCTTCGTAATTGAAGGGTAACTGGTTGACCAGATACTGGCTGTTTGATTTGTGCAGCAAGCGCTTGTAATCCACCGTGATCCAGTTTAGAAACAGGTTGTCGGTGCCGTCTCTTCTGATGACTTGTATCCGGATCGTGTTTGAGCCATTTTGGAACGCTGAGGTGGGCTTGAAAAAAATGTATTTCCCATTGCCATGCCACCTGAAGGTGATACCGCCCAAAGTGTCGGCAGGAATTGCCGCTCCGTTCACATAGACAGAGATGTTGTGCCAGAGATCAGAGTCAATATTCTCCTGTTGAATCCAGAAACTGAGGTTTTGTGGGCTGGAGGTGTCCAGATCCTGGAGGTTGACCTGAAACTCATACTCGGCTGTCGCGTTGCCGAACATGCGGGTCATATACCAGTCAAAGCCCGCCTGTTCCCTGCGATGGCTTTCGGTTTCCAGTCGAAACTGCTCGATGTGGCTGTTGCTCTGATTAACCCATGTGGTGTATGCAGGAAGTTCCTGCATCCTCAAGGGCGTGCCGCTGAAACCGTTACCGAAGGTTAGCCAGTAAACGGTGTTGCCGGAGTATGGATTGTAATAGGTGGCATTGCCCTGCAGGGTTTGATTCTTTTTTAGACCGTTCCGGTTTGTGCCATAGAACACGATATAATCCTGCGGGTCAAAGCTGCCATCTTCTGCTCCTACCACCCGGATAGGTATCTCACGGAATTCAGGGCCAGGATTGTTGATCAGGTATGGCAGAAGCTGTCCTCCCGTGGTAAACAGGCGAAAACTGGCAGGATCAACCACCGATAGGGGGAAGCTGCTTAGCTGGTTGTAGCCCAGCTTGAACATGCCATCCCGGTCTGTCTCCAGACGAATCCAGTGGTCAGACCGGCTAAAGTCGGCATAGTTTATAGTTTCTTTGGCTGTGGAACGCCAATGGCGAACCTGGTCGGGATTCAGCATAGCCGACAGCATTAAATCGCTCAACTCATCCGGTTCAGCGGGGCTTCTTAGAGCGGTGTTGCCCAAAATATCCACCCTGATAAGTGCCCGGGTTGTGACATCCAGCTTGTAAGCGCCATCGTATGAAAATGGATGGATATGCAAGGGGACAAAGCCATAGCCGCGGTATGTTCCGTGGGGCAGGGTTTTAAGCAGGGTTGTCGATTGCCCTGAATATAGATCTTCGTTGATGGTATATCTGTTTGCAGACATGCCATCCAGCATCAGAACTTCGGGCACTGGCGCAAGACGCTTGTCGAGAACCTTGCTTTCCACACTCGAATCCAGTATCGTAGCCGTGATGTCTCCAGATGGCGGAATCCCGATTTTTACTTCCGCTTGGGGTATCAACGGAGACCCGCTCACTGATGAGTAGTACATTCCAGACGCTTGAATCCGCAGCATGCCATTTTCCTCTGTGAGGTCATAAGCATCGAGACGATACTCGAACAGAATGCTGGAATCTGTTTGTTGGATTATGGTTACGCCTGCTTCCAACAGTGTTAGCGAGAAGATGCTCACAACGAGCAGAAACCAGCTTTTCATGCTGTCTCCCTTTCTTTAAAAAGCTGCTCCAGAAGGTAGATCAGGCCGTAAAGAATAGCCATGAACAAGAAGATTCCGCCCATTCCCAAAGCAGAGATCTTTAGGGCGCTGACAAAGTTTTGCATTACCGTGGCTTGTACGTCCGGAGTCATCAATATACCTCGACTACTCTTAATAGTGATAAGATCTGTTGTTGTGGATCATTAGGGCGCGATAGATCTGTTCCACAAGGATCAATCTTGCCATCTGATGCGTAAATGTTAATTCAGAAAGACTTAATACCGCATCTGATCTCTGCCTCAAGGTCGGGTCAGTTCCATAAACACCGCCAATGATGAACACAACACGTTTATTATGAGATATATTAACCAGATATTCAGAGAATTCAAGCGAGGATTTCATCTGGCCTTTCTCGTCCAGCAGGATGACGTAATCATCAGGCTTGAGGCGCTTGAGGCAGTTTTGCGCTTCTCCAAACTTCACTGCTTCCACGCTTCCTGCTTTGCTGATGCTGACATCAGCAAGTTCCAGGATGTCCAGCTTTACCATGGGAGACAAGCGTTTCAGATACTCGTCTATGGCCTGTTTAAGCCAGGCTTCCCGTGTCTTGCCAAACTGGATTAAGCGCAGATTCACCGCTGCATGCAGGTCATGGCCATGGCCATGCAAAGCACTTTCAGCTCTCCCCGGTCTGCCCGGGAGGGTATCAGGATCGGAGCTTTGGTGCCCACCACCACATGGGCAACCCGGTAACCGCAATAATGGGTAAGCAGTTTGCCATAGATATTACCTGCCTCGATGTTTGGCACAATCAGCACCTCCGCGCGTCCGGCGACGGGCGATTCTATGCCTTTGAGCCTGGCCGCGTCTATGTCAACCGCGTTATCGAAAGCCAAAGGGCCTTCGATGATACACCCGGGGATCTGGCCTCTTTCATTCATGCGCGAAATAATGGCCGCATCAACCGTAGCCTGCATCTTGGGGTTCACTATTTCGACAGCCGTAAGCATTGCCACCCGCGGTGTTGGGCTTCCAAAAGCATGGGCGACCTTGACGGCATTCTTGACAATTGCAATCTTCTCTTTCAGATCCGGCGCGAGATTCACCCCTCCGTCGCTCATCAGCTTGACCCCGCCGGGATGCTCATAAGCCAAAACATCGGATATGACGTCGCCCAGGCGCAACCCATTTTCCTTGTCCAAAGCCGCACGCATCACCATGCCAGAATCAGACTTACCCTTGAGGATAATATCCGCCTTGCCTTCGTTGACCAGTTGGACGCTAAGTTGGGCTGCTTTCACCAGGTCATCGCCTGTGTCTGCGATCTCAAAGCTCTGTTTATGTTCCGGAGACATTTTTTCCAGCAAAGCCAGGATTTGTTGTTTGTTTCCCACCAACAGGCTGTCGGCCAGGCCCTCTTGTTTGGCCAGGATCGCGGCATCCAAAACAGATTCGGTATGGGCTCCCGCTATTACTACAGTGGCCTTTACTTTCCCATGGACGTGGGCTTTCATTTCGTCTAAATTCTTAAACATGTATTCTCCTTTGTGGCGAGTGTAAAAACACCGGTCAATGCGTGTATTTCTCGATGAAGTCATCCACCAAAGAGTCTTCATCGGGGCTCAACTGAGCCAATATCTTGCGTAGCGCTTCTTTCTGGATTTGGCGCACCCTTTCGCGGGACAGGCCCAGGGATTCGGCGATCTGGGCAAAGTTTTGCGACTCTTTGTCTTCATTCAAGCCAAAATAAGTGCGGATGATATCGGCCTCGCGGTGATCGAGGCTGTCTATGGCCTTGTTCAACTTTTCATGGATGCGATCCCGGTAATATATCTTCTGCGGATCGGAGAGATCGTCATCCCTCATCATGTCCCTTGTGGTGAACTCCTGGAAGTCACCGGAATACAGCGGGTCGTCGAAAGAGGTGGTTTCCGCCAGTTGACCCCGCAACTGCTCGATCGACCTCTCCGGAAGCTGCATTTTCTCGCTCAGCTCTTCTTTGGTGGCGGCTTCTCCGGTTTCGGAATAGATGCGGTCTGAAGCTGCCTTGATGCGGTGAACGGAACTCGCTTTGCCCATTGGAACGCGGATCATGGAGCTCTTTTCGGAAACTGCCAGCATGATGCGCTGTTTGATCCACCAGATGGCATAGGAAATCAGCTTGATGCCTTTATCCGGATCGAATTTCTCGACCGCCTTGATCAAGCCGATATTGCCTTCGCTGATCAACTCAGAGAGGGACAAGCCTCTATTCTGATAGCGGGATGCTATCTTGACCACAAATTTCAGATTTGCCTGGATCAGCTTGTTCATCGCTTCCGCATCCCCGTCCCTGGCACGGAGCGCCAGATCGTGCTCTTCTTCGCGGCTTAGGGTTTTGTAATGCGAAATCTCTTTCAGGTAGCTTTGCAGCGCTTTGTCTGCAAACACGCTTTCTTTCTTCATGCCATCCTGCGCTTCGTTCTCAATTCAGCTTCAAAACTTTGCGTGGGTTGATTGCTTTACCCTTGATGCGATACTCGAAATGCAAATGTGGCCCGGACGCGTTGCCTGTGGAGCCAACATAGCCAATCAACTGCCCCTTGCTCACTTTTTCGTCCACTTTTACCAGGTTGATGGAGTTGTGAGCGTAAACCGTCATCACGAAGTCCGGGTGTTCAATCACTATTACGTTACCATAGTTCCCCTGAACGCCGGAAAAGACCACCACGCCGTCCAACACGGCATATATTGGCGTGCCGGTTTTGGCAAAGATGTCTATTCCCTTGTGGGGCCTGCCATTGCGCAAACCAAATTCAGAGGTGACCCTGCCGGTGGTGGGGATGGCCAGATCATCCCTGATCAAACCAGACTTTTGCAGTTCAGCTTCACTGATCAGGGGGCTTTTCCCGCCCTGATCGCTTGGAGGAGGGGTGCCTGCCAGCCAGATTTTTTGTCCCACGCTGATGTCGTTGCTGCTGAGGTTGTTCAGCTTTTTCAGTTCATCAACCGTCATCCCGTTTTCTCTGGCTATCTTGTATAGTGTGTCCTTTCTTTGCACCACATAGATCTTTTGCACGATGGTGGTATCCGGTTCCGCGGCTACTTTCGCAGGCGGGCTTTGCTCCGGCTGAACCGCAATCTCCGGTTTTGGATCGTCATCCCCTTCAATTCCGGGGTCCTTGATCAACAGCCTGTCGCCCGGATGGATGCTATATGTAACGTCATCCATGTTGTTCCAGGCCAGCAGATCCTTCAAAGCCAGGCCGTGATTTACAGAAATGCGGTAGAGGTTGTCTTTGGGCTGCACCGTGTAGTAGTAGCTTTCCGGGAGGTTCTGGGGGGGTAAAGATGTTTGCGCTGGCCTGGCGGCAGATGGTAGGTTTTCATTACCGGTTGGGGGCACAGGCGCCGCTTCAGATGGGGGCGCCGCCACCTGGGTTTGCTGGCTGCCTCCCGGTTCTGCGATCAACTTGATTTTAAGTTTCTGGTTGATAGATAACCTGTTGTCTGGAAGTTTGTTAAGTTCTTTGATCTGTTCAACCGTCACTCCATAGCGTTTACTCAGGGAATATAGGGTATCACCTTTTTTCACTGTGTGAAGCTGATACTTGGCCGCCACGATCAGCGGGAAAAGCATCATCACCAACAACAGCAGAACACGATACACAGGCCCCCGTCCCCTGAACCTGTCATTTATCCTGGCGTCAATGTATTTCAAATTCTTTGTATTCAATCGCATTGTCCAATTCGCGTGCTTCCATATCCCGCACCTGGATAAATCCCCTGCCGGCACGCAGATATGTGCAGAAAAGCTCAAAGTCCACCCCGCTTCCCTGAGCGAGGATATACACCGAGCCATCCGCTTTGTTCTTCGCGTATCCCCGGATCTTACAGAGCTGCGCGCATCGGCATGCAAAGTGGCGAAAACCAACGCCTTGCACTCTTCCACGCACATCGATTTCCCATGAAGGCATATTACAACTCCATTTCCGGCATCGATACCGTGTATTTGGGATACGTTAATTTGTCAAGCATTCGTTTCACGGATACAAAAAGCTCTCTTTCAATCCAGGCGGGGGATTCTTGAAAGCAAATAGTGTCTTTGTTCCCAATACCGCGTTTTTTATAGACCGGCATACAGGCTGAAATTATTACCGCGCAATAGTGGAAAACCTGCTCCTTTCCGACCTCATATTCAGATCGCTGACTGATCACTAATTGACCGCTGGGCAATCGCCGCGCCGGAAGTCACCCGGCGTTCAACAGGCGTTCAATGGGACATGAAAGCAGGAGGGGGTCAGGATGGCTTGTAATGCTTGCGTCACCAGGCATAAAACGCTTACCTTTCCGATTTTGTTTCATAGCTCCGTCCTTTGCTGCTACTGGCTTTGATGCCATCATCCTTAGGTCATCCCTCACCGGGTTAAGGATGACCCCAGGATGATATAGTCTTAACTGCCACTCTCGCATGAGGGCGATAGCGGTGCCGCCGCACGGCGATGTGTCCATATCGTTTATGAGCGTGGGATTCATGCAAAGCTACCTGCCGGTCTTTAGCTCCAGGCCGTTAAAGCTGCCTCTCAGTCCGGATGGGAAAGGTGGCATTGAATATGCTTGCCGCGATGCCGGGAATCAGATTTCCTCGGCATCCTGTCCATAGATCTGTTTGAAGCGTTCATTTCCGATATCCGCTGGCAGGCCTTCAAAAACGATCCGGCCATCCTTGAGGGCGATCACACGGTTTCCATAGCGTCTGGCAAGGCTTAAAAAATGGAGCGAGCAGATCACGGTGATGCCTTCACGGTTGATCTCGCCCAGATATTGCATGATGGAGTCCGCGGTGGCTGGATCAAGGCTGGCGACTGGCTCGTCGGCCAGGATTACGGACGGTTCCTGCATCAGGGCGCGGGCAATGGCCACCCTCTGCTGTTGGCCTCCCGACAGTTGTTTCACCTGGCGTTTGGCAAATTCATGCAATCCGACTCTCTTTAGATTATGGTAAGCCTGCTCGATTTCTTCCGCCTTAAAGGGTGAAAAGGGGCTGTGATACCCCAGTCTGCCTGTGAGCACGTTGGTGAGCACGGTCAGGTTTTTTACCAGATTAAATTGCTGGAAAACCATGGCGATACGCCTGCGGTAGCGTCTTAACTGAGCAGGACCATAGGAACCTACCGGCTCTCCATCAAAGAGGATACTGCCCCCGCTCGGTTCGATCAGGCGGTTGATGCAACGCAAAAGGGTGGATTTGCCGCTGCCGGACAGGCCCAACAGGATGATGAAATCACCCTGCTGAACGTTAAAAGAGACGCTGTCCAGCGCGTTGGTCTTGCCGTCGTAACTTTTTCTCAGGTTTTGAATCTGAATCTGCGGCATCGTCTCTTCTACTTCAGCAATGTGGCAGGATCCATACCCATGGTTTTCAGTGTCTCGCGCACCACGTCATAATCCTCATCAGTGGCGCGGCTCAGGCCATCGATGTCATACAGCGCGCGCAAATTTTCCCTGCCTTCCTCGCTGGAACTGTATTTCTCCAGGGCGGCAATCAGCTTGTTCTCGATAACGGTGGGGAAGTTCTTTCTGATGGTGACCGTATCGTTTGGTATCCAATCCGTAAAGTCCAGAATTCTAAGCTTTTCAAATACGTCAGGATAGGTTTCCAGCAGCTTTTCCCTGGCATCCATGGGAACCCCCTTGGCATTGGGTGGTGACCAATAGGTGCAGGCGACGTCTACTGTTTTGTTGTACACCGCGGTTATCGCCTGGGGGTGCCCGCCCGCGTAAAATATCTCACCCGGCTCAATCCCCTTTTGCTTGAGTATCGCGGAGGGATAGATATAACCGGAGGTGGAGGCGGCGTCGGTGTAGGCAATCGTTTTGCCGGCAATATCTTCCAGGCTTATGATGTCACTGTCGGCACGCACCACAAACTGTCCCCTGTATTTGGTCAAACCTTCACGGATAGTCATAAACTCAACCTTGGCGTCGTATTTTTCCTTGGCCAGGATATATGCAAAGGTCGGCAGCCAGGCGACATCCGCCTGGTATGTGCCCAAGGCCTCGATCACGGCGGCATAGCTGGTTGGCACGGCAACCCGGAAGTGCATTCCCGTTTCCTGCTCCAGGAACTTCGCTATGGCTTCGCCGCTGGTGACCACCTTGCCTGCCTCCATGGAAGGCACAAAATACATTTTGATAGGATTCTTCTTGGTGCCCAAATCACGGTTGGCCTTTTCGAGGCGGGTTTGCTCGCTCAGGCAACCCGGAAGCAGCAACAAAGCTGCCACGATCAATATCAATCCTGCTTTTCTCATAAGATTCATCTCCCCAATAGCTTTTTGATCAGTGTCTGATCATGTTAAATCCATTTCCAGTCCTCAAAATACTGGTCAACGACCAACAGAGGACGTTTCAAACGTTCCTTCAGACCCAGTTGGGAAATCCCATCCAGAGTCAGGCAATCGCTGTTGAAAAGGTTGTTTGGCAGCATCACTGCCCCGCTTTGTCCGGCATTGTGCTGCTCAAGAATGTCTTTTGCCGTAAGTAATCCACTTACGCTGACTTGTTCGCCAAAAAACTTGTTTGTGATGCTCTGCACCTGCACCGAAGACCTGTCCAGACCTTTGTTCATGCTCTCGGCCAGTGAGTCAATGGTCTCGCGGGCAGACCTTGCCGTTAGTAGATGAAAAGGCAAGGCAGCCTTGTCCAGCTCGCGCAGCAGTGCTTTCCTCTTTTTTTTGAAGTTTTCGCGGGTCAACCGAAGCATGCCAATTCCATTTTCCAACTGGGGAAAATCCCCATAATAATCAAGACCGGGGATGGGTTCGCCAGCCAAAAGGAACAATTCGTCCGCCGCCTGGACAATATCGTGCTTTTGCCTCGCCGCGGCGCAGATGGAAAGAATATCCCTGGCCATAGCTGAGTCGATGGCCTCCAGCCTGGTCAGCCTGCTGCGGAATTTGGTAAGCCCCACCGGCACTACGCCGATGGAAAGCAAGTTTATCCTGGATCGAGCCAGGTCTGCAAGGCTTTTGCGCAGCTCCTCACCTGTATTGTATCCCGGCACGCAAACAATTTGCACATGAAAAGATATTCCCTTGCGGGAGAGTTTTGCCATCAGCTTCAGGATGTCAAAGTCTTTGTCGTAGCCCATCATTTGCTTGCGCAATTCCGGATTGGTGGTGTGCAGGGAAACATACAGGGGCGAAATGTGCTGGTCTGTAATGCGTTTCAGTTCCCGGGGCGTAAGGTTGGAAAGCGTGATATAGTTTCCGAAAGTGTGGGAAAAAAGGTAGTCATCGTCTTTGCGATAGAGGCTTGGCCTCATCCCTGGAGGCATCTGATCGACAAAACAGAACACACAGTGGTTTTGGCACAGCTTGTGTTTGTATTCGACAGGCTCCAGCCCCAGGGCTTTTCCCGGAAGCCTCTCGATGCTGGTTTGCCTGACTTCCCCGGAGGGAGACCTCAGCTCAATGTCGAGCAGAAAGTCATTGGCGTAATATTGGAGGTCAAAGAAATCCGCGACAGGCATCCCATTGATGCTCAGGATTTCGTCTCTGGCTTTAATTCCCGCTTTGGCTGCCAGAGACTTGGCTTGAACTTCCAATATCTTCAGGGGCAAAGCTTTTATACTCCCTCAGGCATTCCTGATCCGGTCAAAACGGTGTTTGAAGTGCTTGATGCCTTCAAAAATGGCTCTTGCCATCCGTTCCTGGTAGCTGGGATTGTTCAGCATGGCTTCTTCTTCCAGGTTGGAGATAAAACCCATCTCTATCAAAATCGAAGGCATGAAAGCGCCACGCAGCACCCAGAAGTTGGCCTGCTTCACGCCCCGATCTTGCGACTTGGTGCCCGCCACCATGTTCTTGTGCACCCAGATTGCCAGTGAATTGCTGTTCTCCAGGTGCTCTGCCTGGCTCAGGTCGCTGAGGATGAAGTCCAGATCGTCATACTTCTGTTTCTCCTCCGCTCCTTCATACAGCTCGACAACCCCGTTTTCCAGGGCTTCCACAGCTCTGCTGTCGGTGTTTTTGGCGGTGGAAAGGTAATAGGTCTCCAAACCTTTGGTTGACCGGCTGTATGAGGCGTTGGTGTGCACCGAGACAAACAAATCCGCCTTTTTCTCGTTGGCAAATCTTGTCCTTTCCCCCAAGGATACAAACCGGTCATCCGAGCGGGTCATCAGAACTGTTATGCCCAGCTCTTTTTCCAGTAACTGCTTGAGTTTCAGGCAGACATTCAGGTTCAGGTCTTTCTCCCGTGTTCCCTTTTTTCCAACCGCGCCGGGGTCTTTGCCTCCATGCCCCGGATCGAGCACAATCCTCAGCACGGATTTGTCCTTGGCTTTGGTAATTTGCAGGGTTTTTCCCCTGTATTGAACAGACTGCGGGAAATGCAGGGGCAGGTGCTCAGTGAGAAAGACCAGGGGTATCAGATACTCGGATCCGCTCTGGGCGAGGGGATACTGCATGCAGAACGTTTCCGTCTTGTAAGTATAGTAGGCGGAATCTAAAAAGAAGACAAACTGCTCGCCATACAGATGGAAATAGTATCTGTGATCGGCACGGTCTTCCTTGGTTACCGAGCCGAAAAGGGGGTTGATGTTTTTGAAGTCAGCATATTCCACTCCATTTATCAAAGACGTGGAAAGTGTGTGCTGCGATTTGTCATTCTTCACATGGACGTTCAGCCCGGCATTCAGCGCCGAACATAGTGAGATAACAAGGGTTAAAAGTATCAGTCTAAACTTTGGCATGTATGTGTTTTCCTCTAAAGTGCAAGTTCTTTCCTTCCAACTTACTGCCCCTTTCTGTAAACTGGGGTGTCCAATCGGAAGACGGGGACAGTTCCTGGGTGAAGATGAGGTCAATTTCCAGTTCCCGAGCCGCCTCAAGGGCATCCTGGTATTCCTCGAAACTGATTCCCCTGCTCAGTTCCTTGTGTTCAGCGGCTTGTAGAGTTGGGTAGTATTGGGACATCAGGCTGACGGCGATCTCCGCGCCAAGCTTTTCCCGCAGCTCATAAAGCGCTTTTCGGGAGCCGGAAATGCCATTGGGCAATACCAGATGCCGGATCAACAAACCACGTTGGGCTATGCCCTGGCTGTCGAGCTGCAACTCCCCAACCTGGCGCTGCATCTCGTGGATTGCTTCCAGGGCGATGCGGGGGTAGTCTTTGGCTTGCGAGTATTTCTGGCTGTAGGCATTATGGGCGTATTTGTAATCAGGCAGATAGATATCGACCAGGCCTTCCAGCCTGACCAGGGTTTCCACCTTTTCATAGGCGTTGCTGTTCCAGACGACCGGTATCGTCAGCCCCGCGGCTTTCGCGTCCCTTATGACCTCAGCCAGTTGGAGGCTAAAATGGGTGGGGGAGACGAAATTGATGTTGTGAGCCCCGGCTTTCTGAAGCTCCAGGATCAGCTTAACGCATTCTTTCCGTGTATAATACCTGCCCCAGCCCAGATGCGAGATTTCGTGGTTCTGGCAAAAGCGGCAGCGCAGATTGCAATGCGCCAGAAAGACTGTTCCACTTCCTCCGCTTCCGCTCAGGACGGGTTCTTCCCCGTGGTGCAACTGGGCAAGGTTGATCTTGATTTCGCTTCCCGCGCGGCAGAATCCCAACTTCTCGTAGCGGTTTACCCCGCATTTCTGGGGGCAGATTGTGCAACTGGCAAGCTCCGGATTCATTCTCATATTCAGCTTTTCAAAGTGAAGGCCTGGGGAAGCAGCGATTCCAGGTTGCTCCGGCAGATTTGCGCGCGGTTGGCATAGAGCACTTCCATGGTGGGATTGAACTCCGCCAACACCTGACGGCAGGCGCCGCAGGGCGGGAAAAGCTTGTCACTATCCACATAGATGGCGATGGCCACGAAGTCCCGAAATCCTGCATTCACCGCCTGAAACACCGCGTTGCGTTCGGCGCAGATGGTCAGTGAGTAGGAGGCATTTTCCACATTGCAGCCGGTGAAGACGGTTCCGTCACCGCATAGCAGAGCCGCTCCCACTTTATAGCCGGAATAGGGGACGTAGGCGTTCAAAGACGCTTCTTTTGCCGCTTTCAATAGTTTGTCAAATTGTCCGGAAACTTCCATAGTGTTATCCAAGCAGAGCCAGAATCAATCCTCCGGCAATCACCGAACCGATCTGGCCGCCCACATTGATGCTTACTGCCGGCATGAGCAGGAAATTGAAGGGGTCTTCTTTTTGACCCATGTTATGAACCACCCGTGCGGACATCGGGAAGGCGGAGATACCGCAGGCTCCCACCATGGGGTTAATCTTTTGTTTGCGAAAAAGGTTCAGCAGCTTGGCAAAGAGCACTCCCCCCGCCGTGTCGAACACAAAGGCAACCAGTCCCAGGCAGAAGATGAGCAGTGTTTCCGGGCGCAAGAAGTTGGCGCCTTTCATGGTGGAGGCGATGCTGATGCCCAGAAAGATGGTGACGATATTTACCAGTTCGTTCTGGGCTGTCTTGGAAAGGCCTTCCAGCACACCGCATTCACGGATCAGATTGCCGAACATCAGGAACCCGATCAAGGCCACCGAAGCGGGAACAAGAATGCCCGCTATCAGGGTGATGGCAATGGGGAAAATCACCTTTACTATCTTCGGTACGTCGCCGGAGTTGTAGTCCATGTGGATCTTGCGCTCTTCCCGGGTGGTAAGCAGGCGGATCACCGGAGGCTGGATGATGGGCACCAGAGCCATGTATGAATATGCAGCCACGGATATGGCAGGTAACAGCTCGCGGGCAAAACGGTTGGCAACATAGATGGAGGTGGGCCCGTCGGCGGCGCCGATTATTCCTATCGCTCCGGCTTGTTTGAGGTCGAAACCCAATAGGGTGGCCAATATCAGCGTGACAAAGATACCAAGCTGTGCCGCCGCGCCAAACAGCAGCATGGAAGGGTTTTTCAGCAAGGGAGTGAAGTCTATCATCGCTCCAATGCCAATAAAGATCAGCAGGGGGAAAAGCTCGGTGGAGATGCCCGCGTCGAAAAGGATTTTGAGGGGGCCATGCTCTCCCACCGCGGCCGAGAGGGGAATGTTGGTCAGAATGGTGCCAAACCCGATCGGCAGCAAAAGAGCCGGCTCATATTTTTTGGCGATGGCCAGATAGATCAGCACCAGCCCGATCACGATCATGATCGCCTGCTGATATTCAAAGGCCAGTATCCCGCTGAATAGTGTCTGCATCGGCAAACTCCCTTGTTTTTTCTCTATCTGCAACAAAATTGGATGCAATTTGTTTGTCAATCTTAAATCTCAGACAGCCCTGGTCTGAGGGTGTTCAAAAATCTATGGATCACATCAAATCTCAAAGCGTGTCATCCCGAGCTTGACCCGGGATCCAGTCTTTTAAAAACATCCACAAATTACACAAATTAACACGAATTAAAAGAACAGAATATGGGCGAGTGTCCAGCCAAAAACAATCACCCGACACCGAAACAAAGCACCCCCAGACTATCTACCGTGTCATCACGGCCTACGAGCCGTGACCCAGTCTTTTAGAAACAACCACTCAATCCCAAAACCGCACCCAATAACCTCAATCCGCGGCAATCTGCGCCTTTTATCCGCGCATATCTGCGTGAACCGCTTGACCCGGGATCCAGTCTTTTCTAAAACTCCGCGTAAGATTAGAAACGAAGAACACTCTTTCATCCTCCCATAAACTCGTTTTACGCCCCTATATATATAGGGGCTACGATCCTTCCCAGCCAGACGGGACGCTGCTTCCAGAGCCAGACTCGGGTAACTCGGCCCGGTAGCTCAGCAACTGCCGCCACCGTTTGCCCTCGTGCGCACGAGGCAACGAAGCGTGAGTCTTCCTGGGGTCAACCTTATAATTTATAAGGATGACCTAAGGATGATGGCGGCAAATCCAGTAGCAGCAAAGGAGGGCGCTATGAAGTATAATCGATAATGTAGGCACTATAAGTTAAGCAAGGCAAGTAATACAGCGACTCTTGGAATACAGCTAACTTGTTCACAATCAACGAACAACCCGCTCAGCTTGCAAGAGGGCTATACTCACAAGACGGCGGATACTTTGAAAAAGTGCCTTGGTTCCGTGAAATGGTCAAGTGGGATTCTCCAGACATTGCTTTCCGCCGGATCAAAGACTCCCGCCGAACCGATGTCGGTATATTGCCCGTAGGGATCGGTGGAACCAAATATTCGGTAGGACGCCGCTCCGGGCACAGGCGTGATGGTCAGCTTCAGGTTTGAGCCTTCCAGGGCCAGCGTGGCTGTGCCTTCCACATGCGCGTGGATGGTGATGGCGTTGCTGGTCACGTTGTAGGGAACGCTGAGCTCGGCAGAATTGACAGTTACCGAGAAATTTGGGTAGTTCTGGTCAAAATCCATGCCATTGAAGCCAAGAGTGATCCGCGCCGTGCTTGCGTTCACATAGCTGACACTGGCGACGCTCAGCCCCGCGGGGGCGTTGTTGAGAATGAAGTTGGCGGCAAGTAAGGTCGCATCGGTAAAAGTGGCATTGGAGAGGGTCAAAGTGAGTATGGAGCCAGCCAGGTTGATTTCTTCGAGGGTCTGGGAAGGGGTGATGATTGCCGTAGCCATGACAGGATCATCCAGAACCACCTGAAGATAGGGCGACCACATTCCATAATCATCCTCGAAATAAGAACGCAAGCGGTAATAATAGGTTCCGCCAGCTTGGAGTCCTGTAACTGAACGGCTGGTGGCAAGGTTCACATTCAGGTTTGAATAAGCCGTAACAAGATTGGTGAAAAGGCTATCAGTAGCCACCTGAAGATAATAGCGAGTGGCTGTGATGGGAACGCTCCAGTTGGCGGTGAAGCTGGTGGTGCCGACATCGGTGTTGAAGAGCGGACAGGGCGCCCAGATGCGGGCCGCGTAGCCAGGCATATCGATGAAGGGATTGCGGTTGCCCTGGCGTTCGGCGATCCTGTTGTTGCGGCGGACTTCCCAGGCATCAGGCGGGTCGGCTACGTGCCATTGCAGCAGGGTGGCCAGTTTGCCATAATAGGGAAGGTTTTGGCTTGCATCGGAATAATCGTGGTCTACAAGCTCAAGATCGTAGGATGTGTCCGTGCCTTCATAGCGAACCGCCATATACATGATGATGCGGGCCACGTCGCCTTTGTCCTCGGGACGCGGTTCCCAAGTGTTATATGTCTGGTAACAACCGGTGGCGCCGGTGTATCCGGGAGGCGGGGAGTCGTCTGTTACGGCGGTTCCCCCGTTATCGAAGTCCTTGTTGCTCTTGGAGGAATTCACGGTCGCGTCGCAGGGTCTCAGATGGTGGAGGTCGGTGCCGGCGGGGGCGTTGTCGCCAAAACCGCCATGGCTTTTACTCCAGGTGTGTTCCTTGTTCCAGTCTGATGCGCTGCCGCCATACGAGTCCGCGTCAATGCTCCAGCGGGTGTAGATCTCAATGACGTTGTTGGGGTTGTTGGGATCCTGGTCGGTGTATTTGAGTTGAGTGGTGGCGGCGGTATATGAGTATTCTGTGGTGTGGGTAGTGCGCAGCAGGTCGTGGAGAAGGCCTTTGATGGTGGTTCCATAACCATAGATGCCAGCGTAATAGCCAGTTCCGGGTGAGCTGGTGGTGCTTATGGACTTGGGGTTGTTGCTGGCTGTGGTCGTCAGATAGCGGGTGTCGATGCCGGTTCCGTTGTACTCATAGATCCTGAACCAGTAAACGGTGTTTGGGGTAAGGTTGGTGACCGTGCAGCCATTGAAGGGGTCGCCCTCGAGGTATTCAGTGGCTCCGTTGTAAACCACCTGTTCGCCAGATCCGGTGTAGAAGGTGTTTGCGGCGGGGCTACTGCCATCTGCCGGTGCTGTGAAGCTGTTGCTGGTGTTGATTTTGACCACCCGGTAAGCGCCGTTGCCGGTGGACCATTCCAATGAGATTGACGTGTAAGCAGGGTAACCAGTGATGTTATGAGCCTGGATCGTGGGGGCGTTTATGTTTTCGCCGGTGACTACTCCATTCACAGCCAGATATACTGTGGTGGCGCCAGTGCTGGAGTGTGCCAGGCTGCCGCTGTAAGTTCCGCTGTTTGCCCCGCTTAGGCGCACCCAAACCTGACCGTTGAAGGAAGGGGATACGCTGGCTGCTCCCGCGGTATAATTGTTCCCGCCATCGACAGATAGCTCAAATCCAGCCGGAATGGCGATGCTGACATTCTGGCTCAGGTTGGCGGATGAAAGGGTGTATGACTGGGCAAGAGATGGAGTCCCCTCAGATGTGGAAAATGGATTGAGGGTTCCGGAAACATAGATGGCGGGGGCTGTGCTGGAGGTGGTGGTTACTTCAATGGTGTTGGAATTCGCGCTGGTTCCATAAGGGTTTACCGCCCTGACCAGATATTTGTACTGAGTGTTTTCAGCGAGGCCGGTAACCGTAAAGCTGCTTACATTGCCCACATCCAGGTTCTGGTAACCGGGAACATAGCTGATGGCCCTGCCGCAACTGTGTGAACCAAGGTAAGTAGCTGTATCGACAGGATAGAAATCCCACTCCGTTGGCAGGGTGGGAAAACCCGAGGCTGGGTTTTGTGTGATACCTGCGGAGACTGACGCTTTTCTGACCAGGGTTTGGTCTTTGGTTATGTTCGGCGGCGTGCCCCAGTAATCACCCGGGTCTTCGCCCATTCTTCCGAAAACATCAACAAAGCTGCCTGTGGATATTTTGTAAAGTGCTACGGCATCATTTCCATTGAAGTTAACTGAAGAATTATCAATGGCAGTCACTCCAGGGGGCAAAGTGAGTTGAGCCGCGCTGTTTTGATAAACAACGCAGGCCCCGCTGGCGATCGTTCCAGAAAGCTGAACGTTACCAGCCGGATTTGTGGATCCATTATAATAGGTCTGCAGCCTGTAATCAGACAGGTCAACCGAGGAACTGGTTCCATTAAAGATCTCAAGATACTTGTTATTGCTGCTGCCTTCCACGTATTCAGAAATAAACAGGTCCTCTATATCCGAGCCTGTGAAGACATCCAGCCGATAGGAAGTGGCATTGTCCACGGGAGTCCAATTGGCTGTGAAACTTGTGGGGCTGACATCGGTGGCAGCCAGTGCCGTTGGAGCCTGTGGGGTGGCTCCGCTGGTAACGCTTCCGCTGCAGGATACTGTTTTGTTCGCAGCACCTGAGGCGGACAGGGTGATGTTCCTGTTGAAGTATTCTCCAACATTGAGACCCGCTTTCAAGCGCACGTAGATTGTTGTGGCCGGAATGCTGGATTTGGTTGGCGAAAGCACGATCGAAGCACCAAAGCCGCTGCCCGAAGAAGCCGATATCTCAAACTCAGCCGGAGCGGTCAAATTGATGTCCGAATAGACATTCTGCCCACTGACGGTGAAAGTTTGTTCCCCGGAAGGCCCCAATCCATACATATAGGAAAAGCCGGAGAGGGTGGCAGGGGAGACTGTGATTCCGGGAGCTAAAACCGAGCCTCCGCAGACCACGTTTTGAGTATCGGCCCCCATGGTGGAAACGCTGATGTTTTCCCCCTGATAATCCTGGGCAGGCAAGCCTGCTTTCAGCCTTACATATATATATGTCGCTGACACTACTCCGCCCACAGGAGCCAGGGTGATGGGATTGGCGGGCACAAACCCGGTCCCTTCCGAGGTGGATATCTCATAGTGTTCTGAAGGTGAGATCGTAATATTCTGGATCAAATCTGAGCCACTCACGCTGAAATGCTGCTGGGGCGAGGGGCCATTGTTGAGAATGTAGTAAAACCCCGACAGTTCCAGGGGTTGGACATTCAGGTAAGAGACGTGGTTGGGTGTAACCTGCACTGCGATATTGTCGAAGAATGCTGTTTGATTGGCGCTGGTGGAGCCTTGCCAGTAAGCTCCCAGATAGCCCAATACGGTCGAAGTGTAGGTGCCGTCAACCGCCGTTCCCTGAGAGACCAGGGTTCCGCTTTGGGGATCAGAAAAGCCGGATGTGCCGTCATTACGTAGAAACAGTTCCCAGGTATCGGTTTCCGGACTGTAGGTGACTTTGGCGCTCAGGTATTCATTCCCGAAATCAGACAGTCCTCCGGTGTTGCTGGTGATGATGTTGGTAAAAGAAGTGATACCTGTGCTGTATCTTACCAGCCTGAGCGGGTCGGTGGAGCCTGACTGTCCCAAGGCAAGGGCGTAGCCCGTACCGTTGTTGTTAGCCGTTGTGGAAGTTCCTGCCAGGATGAACGCCACGCCGTAATTACCGCTGCCAAAACCTGATGGATCGGTTCTTACCTGCCGGAGGTTCACATACCAGCTTATCTGGCCGTTGGTCGATTTCAAAGTTGGGTTGTAGGGAGAGGCAAAGCCGCCGGTGGGAGTGCTGGCAAAGACCCATCCCGCAACATTTGTGGCACCACTGGCATCGTTGCTTAGTTCCAATTGGGCAGGGTCTGTATTGCGCCGGGCGCCCCAGTCAACCCCAGAACGTGAAACAGAAAACGCGCTTGAACCAATCTGGCCGCCGGTGGTCCAGCCTGTATTCTGATGGGTGGAAAAATCGTCCGCAAAGACCGTGATTTGAGCGTAACAAAAAGCAGCGGTCAGCAGCAAGGTGAAGACAAATATGTATTTTAACATGTTAACTCCATCAAATGCGAATAGTAACGTGATTAAAAACGATTGCCGGGGCAAGGCCGGAACCTTCGGCGCCCCAAACGCGCATAAAAGCGACGTGATACTTTTTTGAACCGGATTTCCCGTCAAGACATAATCAATACGGCAGGCTCCAATCTCGATTTGCACAGTTTCCACCCCAGAAGCAAACTTGCGTTGGGAAATGGCGCGGAATGCCTTATCTACTGCCAAAAAACTCTATGGATTTAAAGACGGATAAACTATTTGCTTGACAGCTAAGAATTAATTAAAATGTTGGTCAGAGACCATATAATAAGAGGTGTAAAATGGGTAGAATTATACGTTATCTACTTATTGCTTTTGTATTGTTGGGTTTGTACCCGGCATTATTAGCTTTTGACAGCACTCTCACTTTCCAGGGTGGAACGGCCATCCCCGAGAGCGATACAGACGGTGAATTTAACTACAATTTCTCTGGCGGCGTATCTTGGGAAGCATGGATGAAGGATTACATTTCCCTGGGTTTGAATCCGTACTTTGGCAATTTGAGAACCAAATCGCTGGATGAGAACGGCCTGGGACGTGGTTTCAGGTCATCGGTTGAGGGTGTGGACTTGTTTATGAAACTCCGTCCTACCAGATATTTGGCGCTGAATTTCAGCGATGAGGCGGTAATCAACAGGGTTTCCCCCTTTGTTACGGCGGGATTTGGCGTGGCCCACCACGGCAGCGACATCTACAAATATACTCCCGCGCAGCAGCATGTTGGCACCCGGATCAATGATTATATGTTTGTGTTGCCGCATCTGTCGGCTGGCTTGAGTTTTTTGACCAAATGGGATTTCAATATCGACTTGGGCGTGAAATATGAGCATACAACCACTGACCGGATTGATGGCATCGAAAACCCCGATGGCGTAATGGATGGCTATTACCTGCCGTATATAGGCATTGGCATCAATTTCCGCGAAGTGAAAGACACCGATGGCGATGGAATCCCGGACAAGAGAGACAAAGATCCTTATAATCCTGAAGATTTTGACGGTTTTGAGGATGAAGACGGCGCTCCCGATCCCGATAACGACGGCGATGGCATTCCTGATGTCCGTGACGGCGCCCCCAATGATCCCGAAGATTTTGACGGATTCCAGGACAACGACGGCATTCCCGATCCTGATAACGATGGCGACGGCATTCCCGATGTCCGTGATGGCGCACCCAACGATCCCGAAGATTTTGACGGCTTCCAGGATGAAGACGGCATTCCCGATCCTGATAACGACCAGGATGGAATCCCGGATGTCAGGGACAAGGCTCCCGGCACTGACGAGACCGTAAGGCTGGGCATCGACACCAAGGAAACTTACAACAACTACCAGGACGAAGATGGAGTCCCCGACATCGCCCCGGAAATAAAAGACAGCGACGGCGACGGCATTCCTGACGACCGTGACGGCGCACCCTATGATCCTGAAGATTTTGACGGATTCCAGGACGAAGATGGCATTCCCGATCCCGATAACGACCAGGATGGAATCCCGGATGTCAGGGATAAGGCTCCCGGCACAGACGAAACTGTAAGGCAAGGCATCGACACCAAGGAAACCTACAACGATTTCGAAGACGAAGACGGGGTTCCGGATGTAGCGCCCAAGCCAGTGGAAGAGGCAGTCATGGAAGAAGACCTGAAACTGCACGTAGTCCACTTTGAAGTTAACAAAGATGTCCTGACCAAAGAAGACAAGGAATTCCTGGGCAGAGTGGCTGCTTCCATGAAAAAGCTTCCCAAAACCCGGATCCAGATTCAGGGCCACACCGATAATACCGGCGGCGACGAGATCAACGTTCCCCTGTCACTCAACCGCGCCAAAGTGGTGAAAGAATACCTTGTAAGCCTGGGTATTGCCGCAGACCGCATGGAGGTAAAGGGATTCAGCTCCGAAAAACCGATTGACACCAACGACACACCGGAAGGAAGAGCGAAGAACCGCAGAGCCGACATGGTGATAATCAAATAGATATAACCTATCAACCATAGACAAAAAGGACCTGGCCACCAGGTCCTTTTTCTATGGGGCAGAAAGGCGCCATGGTAAGCGCCGCGAACAGTACGGGCGGTCGCTGAACCGCCATTTACCACCCTTTCACGACCTTTTTCAAAAGACTGGCTCCCGGGTCATACGGTTCACGCAGATTTTCGCGGATAAAAGTCGCAGATTGCCGCGGATTGGGATTAAGGGGGGCGGGATTTGGTGCTTGTTTTTTGGCTGGACGCTTGTCCTTGTATCCTTTCTTATTTAAGGGCTGCCGAAGTCTGTTCGGCAGAGGAGACGGAGTTGCCTGTTTGGAAGAGACCTCCGGTCTCTGTGGCAAACGGACTTGCCACCCCCCTGGGACTGGATCCCGGGTCACGCATGCGCTTGCCCGGGATGACACGGTATATAGCCTGGTGGACTTGTTTCGGGGGAACCTTTCCACCATTTCACCTTTCCACCTTTCTACCCTCAAAGATCCTGTCGATCCTGTTATCCGCGTTCTATAATCTATTCCACCTTTTCACCAAATATGAAGTGAACGCAAACAATATAGCATTACATTCACAAAAAACAACAGCAATATTCTTCATATTCCTTCATAGCGCCCTCCCTTGCTGCTACTGGCTTTGGTGCCATCATCCTTAGGTCATCCCTAACCAAGTTAAGGATGACCTAAGGAAAACATAGACTTAGCTTCCTCGCGCGCACGAGGGACAGGAGTAGTTGCGCTTGCCAATGCGCTGTCGCTATAAGACATATCATTGTCTTCCTCAGCGCATGTATCATCAATATCAACAAGTACTTATCTGCTGTCTAGTGCGAATCACTGTTGTAATCACTTGTCGTAAAGTTAGTTTTGCCTCCAGGGTTTGAAACAGTGGCTTGGAGTTCTGCCAGGCTGCCCCTGCGCCCCTCATATGTTCATCGCTCATTGATGACTGATTGATCGCTGACCGATCGCCGGGCTGTTTTTTACCCGGCCTTCAGTGGGCGGTCAGCAGGCGATCTATGTATAGGGGAGGAGAGGCCTGGCGAACAGCCATGTCATCAGAAACCCCAACGGCTGTTTTAGTCAAGCTGGTTTGGCGGGGAAGCTGACATTTTTGATTGACATAATCAGGCTGTTGAAAAGAGATGCACTCTCCACGTTAATTCATGGAAACAGATAGAGTGAACAAAAAAGTGTTTGACAAAAAATCAGTGCTTAAATTGATTGGATAAACTTGACGCCGATGTAGCTCAATGGCAGAGCAATTGATTTGTAATCAATAGGTTGGGGGTTCAACTCCCTTCATCGGCTCCAAAAATTGTGGACAGGTGGTCGAGTGGTTAATGGCACCGGGCTGTAAACCCGGCGGCGTGAGCCTGCGGAGGTTCGAATCCTTCCCTGTCCACCACTTTTTGAAATGCCAGCGGGAGTAGCTCAGTTGGCTAGAGCATCAGCCTTCCAAGCTGAGGGTCGCGGGTTCGAACCCCGTTTCCCGCTCCAACGATATTTAAGACAAAGTATATAAAACAGCTCAAGTAGCTCAGCAGGTAGAGCACCTCCTTGGTAAGGAGGAGGTCATCGGTTCGAGTCCGATCTTGAGCTCCACTTTCTTTTATAAACGAAATAAACACGACATGGAATCCGTTGCTGGATTCCTGGAGGAAAAATGGCAAAAGAAAAATTCGTACGTAACAAACCACATGTCAATGTTGGTACGATTGGACACATCGATCATGGCAAGACTACGCTCACTGCAGCGATCACCTCGTATTTAAGCAAAAAGGGCGGCGCTAAATTCCGTTCATTCGACAGTATCGACAATGCACCGGAAGAGAAAGCCCGCGGAATAACCATCGCAACTTCCCACGTCGAATATGAAACAGAAAGCCGCCACTACGCGCATGTGGACTGCCCCGGCCATGCTGACTACATCAAAAACATGATCACCGGTGCTGCCCAGATGGATGGTGCCATCCTCGTCGTGAGCGCTTATGACGGCCCCATGCCCCAGACCCGCGAGCACATCCTGCTTGCCCGTCAGGTTGGCGTGCCTGCCATCGTCGTTTTCATGAACAAGTGCGACCTGGTTGATGATCCGGAACTGCTTGACCTCGTGGAAATGGAAGTGCGTGAACTGCTTGAGAAGTATGAATTCCCCGGCAGCGAACTTCCCGTGATCCGCGGATCCGCTCTCAAAGCCCTCAACGCCGATCCCGAAGGCGAAGCCCAGATCCAGGCTTTGATGGACGCAGTCGATTCTTACGTTCCCCAGCCTGACCGCGCAACCGACAAACCCTTCCTGCTTCCCGTGGAAGACGTGTTCTCAATTCCCGGACGCGGAACTGTCGCCACCGGCCGTGTCGAGCGCGGCGTCATCAAAGTTGGTGACAAGATCGAACGTGTTGGTATCAGAGAGACTGTGGAAACCACTTGCACCGGCGTGGAAATGTTCCGTAAATTGCTGGACGAAGCCCAGGCTGGAGACAACATCGGCGTGCTGCTGCGCGGCTTTGGAAAGACTGACGTGGAACGCGGAATGGTTTTGGCCAAACCCAAATCCATCACCCCCCACACCAAGTTCGTGGGACAGACCTATATTCTCACAGCGGAAGAAGGCGGACGCCAGAAACCCTTCCGTACCGGATACCGTCCCCAGTTCTACTTCCGTACCACTGACGTGACCGGAACCCTGACCCTGCCCGAAGGCGTATTGATGGTCATGCCCGGCGACAACGTTGAGATCAACGCTGAACTTATCACCCCCATCGCGATGGAACAGGGCCTGCGCTTCGCTATCCGTGAAGGCGGCCGCACCATCGGCAGCGGAGTGGTTTCTTCCGTTATTGAGTAGTAGATCCAGGTAAGAGAAGATGAGAGATATCATTATCCTGGCTTGCGAAGATTGCAAAAACAGGAACTATACTACAACACGCAATAAACGCAAACATCCGAACAGGATGGAACTGAAGAAATTCTGCCCCACCTGCCGGAAACATACGTTGCACAAACAGCGTTAGTATAGAGCATAATTGTTGCAGGACAGTAGTTCAACTGGTAGAGCACCGGTCTCCAAAACCGGGGGTTGCGGGTTCGATTCCTGCCTGTCCTGCCACATTTGCAACCTGACGGCCTGAGGCGGGAGCGCATCCTGCCCAGCATATTTAGACGGTGGTGATTGAATGAAATTTGAAAAAGTAACCCGCTTTTTCCATGAAGTGGTGGCCGAAATGAAATCCGTGACCTGGCCAACCAAAGCGGACTTGAAAGAAGGCACGGTGGTGGTGATCGTGATCTCTGCCATAGTGGCGATCTTTCTTAGTTTGGTGGATCTTGGATTTAGCAAGATTATCGAGTTGGTGTTTTAGAGTTTATGGCGGAAATGAAATGGTATGTGATCCATACCTTCTCATCCCATGAAAACAAGGTTAAACTGGCCATAGAAAAGGGTCTTGAGGGCACCAGCCTGAAAGAACAGGTCGGCCAGTTGCTGGTGCCTGTGCGCAAATCTTTTATTATCCGCGAGGGCAAGAAAGTAGAGCGCGAGCGCAAGCTGTTCACCAGCTATGTTATCATCCAGGCGGATCTTAGTCCGGAGTTGAGAACATATATTCTCAATATCGCGGGAGTAACCAAGTTTTTGGGCCAAAGCAAAGAACACAAGGATCCGATCCCGCTTGAGGAGGAGGAGGTCAACCGCCTGCTCGGCATAGCCGACAGAGAGAAGGAACCTGGAAAAGTCTTCTCCTATATGCCTGGTGATATGGTCAAGGTGACCAACGGCCCCTTCACCGATTTTGAAGGAGTAGTGCAGAAAGTTGCGGATGACGGTGCCAAGTTGATAATAGATGTAACGGTTTTCGGAAGAAGAACTCCGGTCGAGCTTAGCGCCAATCAGGTTGAGATTTATAAAAAGTAATTGAGATATATACAGAGGTAATAAATGGCCAAGCCAAAAGACTATGTCGCGATGATTAAACTCCAGCTTCCGGCTGGGAAAGCCACACCAGCTCCACCCGTGGGTCCCGCTTTGGGACAGGTTGGAGTGAACATTCCGGATTTCTGCCGCCAATTTAACGAGAAAACAGGCGACCAACCAGGGATGGTTTTTCCTGTGGTTATCTATGTCGCAAAAAATAAATCCTTCACCTTTGAGATAAAGACCCCCCCAGCCTCCGTCCTGATCAAAAAGGAAGCCGGGCTGGCCAAGGGATCCTCCACTCCCAATAAAGCCAAGGTGGGGAAGATTAACCAGGAGCAACTGCGCAACATAGCGCAGCTTAAGATCCAGGATTTAAATTGTGATACCCTTGAATCTGCTATGAGTATGATCGCAGGTACTGCAAGGAGCATGGGTGTAGTCGTTGAAGACTAAAGCCGCCCTATGCAGGAGATAATATTCATAAGGAGAGTCAATGAAACATAGCAAAAGGTACAACAATGCCTATGCGCAGTATGACCGCCAGAAGAGATATGATCTTGACGAAGCTCTCAAGCTGCTGAAATCGTTGCCAGCAACCAAGTTTGACGAGACTGTCGAAGTTCATTTCAATCTGGGCGTTGACCCGCGCAAAGCCGATCAGCAGATCCGAAACTCGCTTGTACTCCCGCATGGGACTGGCAAGGTAACCCGTGTTTTGGTGTTTGCCGAAGGCGACAAGGCAGAAGAAGCCAAAAAGGCTGGAGCCGATTACGTGGGTTTGGATGATCTGATGGAAAAAATCACAGCCGGATGGTTTGATTTTGACGTCGTGATCACCATGCCGTCCCTAATGGGCCGTATCGGAAAGTTGGGTAGAGTATTGGGCCCGCGCGGCCTGATGCCCAACCCCAAAGTTGGTACCGTGACCATGGATATCGGTAAAGCTGTCGAAGAAGCAAAGGGAGGCAAAATTGCCTACCGGGTTGACAAGTTTGGAAACCTGCACATAGTCTTCGGCAAGATCAGCTTTCCGGATGAGAAGCTGAAGGACAACCTCAAGGCAGTCCTTGCAGCGGTGCTTAAAGACAGGCCGCCCACGATGAAAGGCGTCTATATCAAAAGCATCACCCTCTGCACAACCATGGGTCCCGGCATCAAGGTACAAGTCGCAAGCGCAACCTTGGAAGCAAAGAGCTAAAGGGGGAATGACAGATGGTACAACAAGTAAAGTATGACATCGTAACACATCTGAAAGAGAAGTTAGACAGCGCCAAAGCGATCGTACTGGTGGATTACAAGGGAATAAACGTGGAACAGGTTAACTCTCTGCGCAACGAGTTTCGCAAAACGCAGGTGGATTACCTGGTGCAAAAAAATACTCTCATCAAGATCGCTCTTAATGAGTTGGGCATCACTGAACTGGACAGTTATTTGACCGGTCCCACTGCTGTGGCAATATGCCATGATGACGAAGTGGCGCCAGCCAAAATTCTGGTAAAGTTCATCAAAGAAGTGATGGAAGAAGCCGCTTTCCCCAGCTTCAAAGTTGGGTATATCGGTGGCCATGTGTTCAACGCCGATGAGCTTACAGCTCTGGCCAAACTTCCCTCCCGGGAAGAGTTGCTGGCAAAGATTCTGGGTAGCCTGAATGCTCCGATCAGCAATTTTGTGAACATCAACCAAGGTATCATTCGTAAATTTGTGTATGCGCTTGATGCCATAGCTAAAAAAGCAAGCTAATATAAATTATCCCTGGAGGAAATAATGTCCGATAAAAAGCAACAAGTTATTGACCTGGTAAAAGAGATGACCGTTCTTGAGCTCTCTGAACTTGTCAAAGAGATGGAAGAGATATTTGGCGTTTCCGCAGCCGCTCCGGTCGCGGTCGCAGCCGCTCCCGCTGCTGGCGCAGCCGCTGAAGCCAAGGAAGAACAGACTGAGTTTGACGTAATCCTTGCCGGCGCCGGAGATAAGAAGATCAACGTGATCAAGGTCGTGCGCGAGATCACCAAACTCGGATTGAAAGAAGCCAAAGACCTGGTTGACGGCGCTCCCAAGATGGTCGTGGAAAAAGTCAGTAAAGAAGAAGCCGAATCCGTTAAGAAAAAACTCGAAGAAGCCGGTGCTTCTGTCGAACTTAAATAAGGGATTTTGTTCCCAAGCAAATGTCCAAAAAAAGTCCTCAGGGACTTTTTTTGGACTAATTATGCATCAAATTAACGGCTTGTTCACTTGTATAGGTTACAAGCGGAAAAACAACGACACAGACTATTATCAGGCACTAAGCAATTTAGTGTATTGGCCGATCGTTTGATTATGCGTGGGTTTAGAACCACAAAGGAGTGAGCTTTTGAGAAAGATCAAAAGTTATTCCCGGATATCCGGAAGATTAGCCGAACTGGGGATCCCGGAAGTCGAAATCCCTAACTTGCTTGCGATGCAAGTCGATTCATTTAACGACTTCCTGCAAAAGGATATCCATCCTCTTCGCCGAGAAAAGAAAGGACTGCAAGCAGTATTTGAGTCTATATTTCCCATAGAAGACGCCAAGGGGCATTTCCTGTTGGAGTTTTTGGAATATAGTATATTGCAAGAGAAGTACAGCATAGACGAGTGCAGGGAAAGAAACCTGTCTTACCAGGCGCCACTCAAAGCAAAGATGCGGCTGAGTATTTTCGAACAGAACGAAGGAGTCCGCGAACACAAGGATACGATAGAACAAGACGTGTTCCTGGGTGAGATTCCCCTGATCACAGAACAGGGAACCTTTATCATCAATGGCGCAGAACGGGTGGTCATTTCTCAATTGCAGAGATCCCCGGGTGTCTTCTTTTCGGAAGAAAAGCATCCCAGCGGTAAAACGTTGTATTCGGCCAAGGTCATTCCCTACAATGGTTCATGGCTGGAATTTGATATCGACATCCATGATGTCATGTACGTGCATATCGACAAGCGCCGCAAATTGCCGGTCACCATTTTGCTTAGGGCCATTGGCATCTCCACCAATGAAGAACTAAGAAAGATATTTTACGAACACGAATCCCTCAAACTGGCCGAGGCGAAGGGAAGGCATCTCTACAAAGATATCACGGTTGCCGGACAAGAAGAACCGGTGGCTTTGGCCAATGAACAACTGACGGATAATCTGATCAAAACCCTGGAACAGGCTGGCGTGAAAAAAGTTGAAGTTATCGACTATAACTTTGAGATTGCCCGCAAGGTGTTGGAAAACACCATATCCAAAGACCCCACCACCAATCAGGAAGAGGCACTGAAAAAGATTTACGCCCTGATACGCCCCGGCGAAGACGCTACCCTGGAAAGTGCCAAGCAACTGGTGGATAGGATGTTCTTCAACGAAAAACGTTACAACCTGGGAGAAGTGGGGCGCTACAAGATCAACGTTCGCCTGGGTATTGACGTGGATATGAATGTCCTGACTTTATGCGTGGAAGACTTTGTGCACATTTTCAAGACACTGATAGATATCTACCACGACAAAGACGAGGTGGACGACATAGACAATCTGTCCAACCGCCGGGTACGCACTGTGGGTGAGTTGCTTCAAGAACAGTACAATTCCGGGTTGGCCATGGTCGCCAGGATCATTCAGGAACGCATGACGATTGCCAATACTGACGAGATCACCGTGCATGACCTGGTTAACAGCAACGCCTTGATCTCTGTGGTGCAGTCATTCTTCCTTACGGGCCAACTGTCCCAGTTCATGGAACAGACCAATCCCCTGGCAGCCCTGCGCCACAAAAGGGCTTTTTCGGCTCTTGGGCCTGGAGGTTTGACCAGGGAAAGAGCAGGTTTTGAAGTCCGGGACGTTCACGCCTCCCACTATGGAAGGGTGTGCCCGATAGAAACCCCCGAAGGACCCAACATCGGCCTTATCGTGTCGCCTTCCATATACTCGAGGATCAACCACCTGGGCTTTATCGAGACACCCTACCGCAAGGTTGTGAACGGCGTCGTGACCGATGAATACGAATACTTTGACGCTGCTCAGGAAGATAAATATATCATAGCCCAGTGCGATGTCCATCTGGACGATAAACGCAGGATAACTGACGACCCCGTGTTTGCCAGGGAAAAGGGCGAGTTTATTCAGATCAGCCCCAAACTGGTTCATTATATGGACGTTTCACCTCAGCAGATGGTTTCCGTTTCTGCGGCCATGATCCCCTTTTTGGAGCATGATGACGCGAACCGCGCCCTGATGGGATCGAACATGCAACGCCAGGCAGTTCCTCTCATAAATCCCCAGGCGCCTCTGGTGGGAACCGGTATGGAGAAGATCGCCACCATGGATACCTCCAATATAGCGGTTGCCCCATACGACGGCGTCGTGACTAATGTTACCTCATCTTATATAGAAATCAAGCCCTTGAGCGAGAAAGACGAAGCTTTCTATCTGGGGACTGGCAATCGGATAAATCTCAAGAAATTTGTACGCACCAACCAGGACACCTGCAACAATCAAAGGCCGATAGTGCGTATTGGCGACACCGTGAGAAAAGGCCAGCCCATATCGGACGGAGGCTGTGTCGAAGACAACCGCCTGGCACTTGGCACCAACCTTCTGGTTGCGTTTATGCCCTGGTATGGGTATAACTATGAGGATGCCATAATCCTGAGCGAAAAGGTCGCCCGCGAAGACACCCTGACCTCTATCTATATCGAAGAGATGGAAGTATTGGTGCGCAACGTTAAAAACGGACGCGAAGAACTTGCCTACGACATTCCCAACGTGCCAGCCAACGCGCTGAGAAACCTGGACAAGACAGGTATCGTCCGTGTGGGTTCGGTGATTCATGCAGGGGACATCATCGTGGGTAAGGTAACTCCCAAGAGCATCGAAATCGATCCTTCCCCGGAAGAGAACCTGATGCGTGCGCTGTTTGGCGACCGCGCCGGTGACTTCACGAACAGTTCTCTGAAAGCGAAACCAGGCATGGAAGGCGTTGTTATCGACGTCAAAATGTTTTCCCGCCTGGAAGAGGGTGCAGAGCAAGAAGACGAAAAAGAAGAAAAGTATTCCAAGCTCAAATCTGAGCTCAACCTCCGGCGCAAGAAAGTGGAGGAATTCAAGGAAGAAAAGCTGTCAGCAGCTCTTCTGGGCGAAACCGCCAAAACGATCTGGGATGAAAAAACCAACATCTATTTCATTCCCCCCGGTAAGAAGATCACCAAAACCGATATCGGCAGGATCAACTTCAAAAAGCTGGATCTGGATGTGGAGTTGGTGGCGGATACTGAAAAGAACGAACAGATTTACGGCCAGATCATCCTCAAGATCAAGCAATCGCTCGAGCAAAGCGAGAATATATACCGCAAATCCCGCGAGCGCATCAAACACGGTGATGAACTCCAATATGGCGTTCGCAAAATGGTCAAAGTGTATGTGGCCAAGAAGAGAAAGATTGAAGTTGGCGACAAAATGGCCGGACGTCACGGCAACAAAGGCGTCATATCGATTGTTGCGCCCATTGAAGACATGCCCTTCATGGAAGATGGAACCCCGGTGGATATAGTCTTGAACCCCCTGGGTGTGCCCTCCCGTATGAATATCGGTCAGATCATGGAGACCCATCTGGGCATGGCTGCCAAGGTTCTGGGCTTTGACGTGGAAACGCCAATCTTTGACGGTGCTTCCGTAAACGACATAGAAACAGAGCTTAAAAAAGCAAACCTGCCCGTGGATGGCAAGCAGGTATTGTATGACGGCAAAACCGGCGAACCCTTCAAAGAGAGGGTGACCGTGGGTGTCATCTACATGATGAAACTTAATCACTTGGTTGCCGATAAAATGCACGCCCGCTCCACAGGCCCCTATTCCCTCATAACCCAGCAACCCCTGGGCGGCAAAGCTCAACACGGTGGACAGAGGCTGGGAGAAATGGAAGTTTGGGCCCTGGAGGCTTACGGCGCGGCGCATGTGCTGGAAGAAATGCTCACCATCAAATCCGACGATGTCGATGGCCGCAACAACGCTTTCAAAGCCATTACCCGGGGAGAGAATCCACCTGCTCCCGGAGTGCCGGAGTCATTCAATGTGCTCATCAGTGAGCTAAAATCCCTGGGATTCGATATTGAATTCCTCAAGGAATCCGATAAGGGTGAGGAGAGATAAGCATGTTAAAAGATAACAAACGCGAGATTCGTCCCAACGAATATGATTTTGTCCGTATCAGACTGGCCTCACCGGAAACCATTGAAGAATGGTCAAATGGAGAGGTCACGAAACCGGACACCCTCAACTATCGAACCTTGAAACCCGAAAAAGACGGATTGTTCTGCGAGCGGATTTTTGGCCCGGAACGGGATTATGAGTGCGCTTGCGGTAAATATAAGAAGAAACGTTTTCAAAACACAGTTTGCGACCGATGCAATGTGCTGGTTACCACCTCCCGGGTGCGCAGAACCCGCATGGGGCATATCTCGCTGGCTGTGCCGATCGCCCACATCTGGTTTGTCAAAAGCGCTCCAAGCAAGATCGGAACCCTGTTGGACATGACGGTCAAGGATCTTGAGCGGGTGCTCTATTACGAGTCGTTTATCGTGATAGACCCGGGTGACAGCCCCTATGAAAAGTTTGAATTGATCGAAGTGGATGAATACTACGAGATCAAGGACAAGGTGGGTGACAACTTTATCGCCCTGATGGGGGCTGAAGCCATCCGCGAGCTCCTGAGCAGAATCGACCTGCATAACGAAGTGCTGAATATCCGTTCCCGCTTAAAAATGGAAAAGGCCACTCTGCACAAGCAGAAGCTGATCAACAAGCTCAAGATTGTGGACGCTTTCCTCAAATCTGGCAACAGGCCAGAATACATGATCATGGAAGCCCTGCCTGTGCTTCCTCCCACATTGAGGCCTCTGGTGCCGCTGGAAGGTGGCAGGTTTGCCACGGCAGACTTCAACGACCTGTATCGCCGGGTTATCACCCGCAACAATAGATTGAAGCAGCTTTTGGAAATACGTGCCCCCGAGGTTATCCTGCGCAACGAAAAGCGTATGCTGCAGGAGGCCGTGGACGCCCTGATCGACAACTCGCGCAAGGCCAGACCCGTTAGGGGCAGAGGCAATCGCCCCTTAAAATCACTCACCGACCAATTGAAAGGGAAACAGGGCAGATTCCGCCAGAACCTGCTCGGCAAACGCGTGGACTATTCAGGCCGTTCGGTGATCACCGTGGGTCCGGAACTCAAGCTCTATCAATGCGGAATTCCCAAAGACATGGCTGTGGAACTCTTCAAGCCCTACCTGATCGAACGCCTGCAAAAGATGGGTGAGGTGGACAAGGTCAAGAACGCTAAAAAACTGATCGAGAAAAAGCAACCTGAGATCTGGTCGATTCTGGAGGATGTGATCAAAGATTATCCTGTGTTGCTGAACCGTGCCCCGACCCTGCACCGTTTGGGTATCCAGGCTTTCATGCCGGTATTGACGGACAACCGCGCCATCCAGCTTCATCCGATGGTATGCGTTCCTTTCAACGCGGACTTCGATGGCGACCAGATGGGTGTTTATGTCCCCCTGTCCATGGAAGCGCAGATAGAAGCACGTGTCCTGATGCTCTCCACAAGGAACCTCCTGCTTCCGTCAAATGGCAGGCTGGCAATGGCGGCAAACCAGGATATAGTGCTTGGCTGCTACTACCTGACCATGGAAGAGGATCCGGCGCCGGAAGACGTTACCAAGTTGCGCCATTTCTATGGCACTGATGAAGTGATTGCCGCCTATGAAGCGGAAGAACAGCTTTACTCCGTGAAAGGCCCGGACCAGGAAGGCCGCAGCCTTGACCTGCACACCTGGGTAAGGGTAAAAATAGATAACAATTATATCGTAACAACGGTTGGAAGGGTCATTTTCAACCAGATCATCCCCGCTGAAGTGGGTTTCCAGAACATCACTTACGACAAAGGCAAGTTAAACGACCTCGCCATGTTGTGCTTTGACGCCGTTGGCCAGTGGCGTACCGCCATAGTGCTGGATGAGCTTAAAACCCTGGGCTTCTCTTATGCCACCCGCGCTGGCGTCACATTCAGCTTTAGCGACGTTGTGGTGCCCGAGAAGAAAGACAGCATCATCAAGCAATCTGAAGATGAAGTACGCCGCGTGTTTGAACTGCACCAAAAAGGCGGAATCACAGAGAACGAACGTTTTGGCCGCGTTGTGGATATCTGGAAGAAAACCACCGTCCGTGTCACCGATGAGATGATGGAAGAACTTTCGCGTAGCAGAAAGGGCCTCAACTCCATCTATATGATGTTCAAATCCGGCGCCCGCGGCAGCAAAGACCAGATCAAGCAGTTGGGCGGTATGCGCGGCCTGATGGACAAGCCAGCCAAGATCGGATCATACGGCGGCGGAGACGTGATCGAGACCCCCATCAAATCCAATTTCCGGGATGGCCTTACAGTTCTGGAATATTTCGTTTCCACTCACGGAGCGAGAAAAGGACTGGCCGATACCGCGTTGAAAACAGCCGACGCCGGCTACCTGACCAGGCGTCTGGTTGACGTGGCGCAAAACGCCATTATCACTATGGACGACTGCGGAACTGCCCGTGGCGTGCACATGAGCATGCTCAAGGAAAGCAACGAGGTTGTCACCTCCCTTGCCGACCGCATCCAGGGCCGCACCGCGGTGGATGACGTGATTGACCCTGTCACTGGAAAAATACTGGTGGAAGCGGGACATGAGATTAGCAATAAAATGGCCCGCACCATACAGAATCATGGCGTCGTTAGCGTGCATGTGCGCTCGGTTCTCACCTGTGAAGCCGATCACGGCATCTGCGCCAAGTGTTACGGACGCAACCTGGCCACTCAAAAACCTGCCACCATTGGCGACCCTGTTGGGGTCATTGCGGCACAGAGCATCGGCGAACCCGGAACACAGCTCACCCTGCGTACCTTCCACATTGGTGGAGCCGCTTCCACTGCCACTGACTTGGCGGAAGTGGTATCCAACCATGACGGTATAGTGCGTTTTGACCGCATGAACACTGTCACGAATATCGAAAACCAGCTCATTTCGGTCAGCCACCTGGGTAAAATCCTGGTTGTCGATGAGAATGATGACAACAACATCCTCGAAGAGTACAAGGTTGAATACGCCGCCACCGTCCACGTCCGGGATGGCCAGAAGATAGCCCTCAACACCAAGATCATGAGCTGGGACCAGTTCAACAACCCCCTCATCTCAACCGCGAAGGGTGTGTTGCACTATGAGAACTTCATCAAAGACATCACTTTCAAAGAAGAGTATAACGACATCACCTTCACCCGCGATATGACGATCATCGAATCCAAAGACCGCAAAAAACAACCCCAGTTCAGGATTGTCGGGGAGGACGGCAGCGTGGTGCTGGTGCCCGTGCCAGCCGGTCTGGTGATCAAGGTGGAGGACGGCAGCTTTGTGCATACCGGCGATATCCTGGGCCAGACCTCGCGTATGACCATCAAACAAAGGGATATCACAGGTGGACTGCCCAGGGTGCAGGACCTCTTTGAAGCCAGGGTACCCAAAGACAAAGCCAAGATTTCAGATATTGAAGGCATAGTCACTATCGGCGGTTTGAAGAAAACCGGACGCGATATCTTCGTTACTCCAAGCAACGGCATCTTTGCCCCCTTCGACGGCAAGGTTGTGGTGCAATCTGACGAATTTGTCAACCAGATTGCCGTCCTGTCGCCCAAGACAGTCTATAGCCGGAAAGACGGCAAGGTGACCATTGTCGAGGAAGACAAAAAGAAGTTCGTGCATGTGGCCAGGCGTAACGCAAAACCCGAAATCCACGAGATTCCCAAAGGACTGCAACTGATCGTCTCCGATGGCGACAGCGTGAAGGTTGGAACCCCCCTCTGCGGCAAAGTGCTTCAGATTCCGGCGATGCAGGAAAGCATCCTGATTACCGATGACACCGTCAAGAAGGGCCAGCCCCTGGCAGGAAGAAAGTATTCGATTCCCACAGGCAAGCGCATCACCGTGCACCAGGGAGACCACGTGGAGAGCGGAGACGCGCTTTCCGACGGACCTTTGGATCCCCACGACATGCTGGTGAAAGGTATCATCGAAGCCCAACTGATGATCCTCAACGAGATTCAGGAGATTTACCGCAAGCAGGGCGTCAAGATAGACGACAAGCACGTTAGCGTGATCATCCGCCAGATGTTCAAGAAAGTGCGCATCACCGACAGCGGCAGCACTTCATTCCTGGAAGGCGATATCGTGGACAAGATCAAGGTGGAAAAAGAAAACAGGGAGACCATCAAGTTTGGCAAGACTCCCGCCCAGTTTGAACAGTTGCTGCTGGGAATCACCAAAACTTCACTGTTGACGGATAGCTGGCTTTCCGCAGCTTCGTTCCAGGAAACCACCAAAGTGCTCACCAAAGCCGCCATCGAAGGCAGGGTTGACCACCTTGAAGGCCTCAAGGAAAGCATCATCCTGGGCCACAGGATCCCTGTCGGCACAGGCACCAAAGCCATAAACAGCATGCTGGAAGATGCGGTGAACAGCGGTGAAACCGTGGCTGAGATCATCGACCGCTTCGCGCACGCCAGAAAAGGCGAGGAAGTGGAAGATTACTATGACTTTTAAACCAAATAACCCAAGTAATACATGGAGGTAATCAGTGCCAACCATTAATCAACTGATTAGAAAAGGCAGAACTGAGATCGAAAAGAAGAAAAAGAACAGGGCGCTTATGGGATGTCCGCAAAGGCGCGGAGTATGCACTCGTGTTTACACGACTACGCCCAAGAAACCGAACTCAGCTTTGCGCAAAGTAGCGCGTGTCCGTCTGGTAAACGGATTTGAAGTGACAGCATACATTGGCGGAGAAGGCCACAACCTGCAGGAGCATAGCATCGTTTTGGTGCGCGGCGGACGTGTGAAAGACCTTCCCGGTGTGAGATATCACATTGTGCGCGGAGCCCTGGATTCCGCCGGTGTCGAAAAGCGTGTAAAATCACGTTCCAAATATGGAACCAAGCGTCCCAAAGCCAAGAAATAGGGGAGGATCTGAGACATGCCAAGAAAAAGAAAAGCCGTTGTCCGTGAAGTGCTTCCGGATCCCAAATACAACGACCTGGTTCTCTCTAAGTTCATGAACTGCCTGATGAAACAAGGCAAAAAAAGCCTCGCCGAAAAGATCGTGTATGACGCCTTCGACATCATCAGCGAAAAAACCAAGCAACCACCCCTCGAGGTGTTCAAGACCGCTTTGGAAAATGTGCGCCCCCTGGTGAAGGTTGTTTCCCGCCGCGTGGGTGGCCAAAACTACCAGATTCCGCTGGAAGTGAACGAGAAAAACGGCCGCGCCCTGGCCTTCCGTTGGCTGATCAGCTATGCCCGTGCCCGCAGCGAGAAGACCATGACCGAAAAGCTTGCCGCGGAACTGATGGCAGCCTACAAGAAAGAAGGGGCTTCGATCAAAAAACGTGAAGACACCCACAAGATGGCTGACGCCAACCGCGCTTTTGCCCATCTCAGATGGTAGCGAAAGCCAAAAGAACAATGCTTAAAGGCGGGTTATCCCGCCTTTTTTGTTTGGTGAAATCTTTTTGCGGGGAGAGACTATTTTTGTGCAAGCTTATTCTGCGTATATAAAACTACACACACTTTTTAACTGAGCGAGCGATAAAGTCAGGTTATGCAATGCAATATTTCAATATGGCCAATTTATTTAAATTCAAGCAAAATATCCTTAACACCGTATAATTCATGATAGTAAGCTTCTGCATATTGATCTGTCATACCTGAAATAAAGTCGCAAATAGTCCTCATCAATAAGGAGTATCCTTTGTCATTAGGAGCACCATCAGGGGTCCTCAAATACTTCTTGATTAATTGTGATCTAATGGTGTAAGCTGCCTTTGCTGCATAATACTCATCATCGATAATGCTCTCTGTCATGAAATGATGAACATTATCCATAGATGAGACATATCTTCTTAAAACCTTATCTGGTAACTGCATCGGGTTAGATACTAGCGCTTTAAAAATCTTTCTGATAATCAATGAGGCTCTTCCATCAGCTAGTTGAACTCGATGGCAGTTTAGTATTAGCCTTTTTAAGTAATCATGGAATTTAGCATCATTTTCCCAAAAGGGGTCGTTCCTCAAATCACTTATGCTAAATGGAACTATCCCATTATTGAGTTTCTCTTTGTATTCTTTGCTGCTTTTTACGCTGTATTTATTTATATACGAATTCATTTTATCGCGGTAATAACGGATAAAATTGTCAATATAAAGATCAGCAATTAATCTAGAAAATGTAGCTTGTATATGGTGAGTTCCAGATCGTAATTCATTGGTGTTGATATTTCTTATTTTTTTAACAATTTGATCGCCTATAGATTTCATCTTCTTTTTAAGTTGGGTGTTTGAATTCTTAATAATCACTCTATCATTTTGGCTTATTTCAGAAAGAGATTCCAGCTCATTTATGTGTGTCTCAATATTTTCATTGTATTCTTCTACATACTTTGTAATTGACGGAAGGCATAGATTCTGTAGTTCACTAATGATCTTTTTCATATCGGATGAAAAGTTGTTCTCGAAGATTGCGCAGAATTGTTTTAGTATATCTGTTAAACCAATTATTCCAAACTCATAAGCATCAGCAACATCATGTATCCTTTGATCTATCTCATCAGCAACTGCTACAACCATAGCTTCTGGGGTCCAATATCTATTATCCAAAGGGATGATGCTCTTTTCTCCAGTAGGTCTAGGTGTAGCAAACGGTTTTTTATAGAACTCAATCGACAAATTCTTTTTGCATTTTTTATACTGAGATAACCTAAGGAACCCATTAAACCTTGATTTCATAAAGCAATGAGAATAACAGTCTTTGTAATATAGTCCAGTATGATTTACAATTCCCCATATTGTCTGTTTCGTTAGATTAAGTCCAGGATACTTATCAGAATGGGCTTCTAACTCAGAAACTAATCGATAACCTTGCCAATTATGTTTGAATCCCAAATCATTGTTTTTGAGAAACTTCTGTACTCCATGTAGATCAATACATCCATTCATTATCTGGTTGAGAATTCTTTCACCAATATGGCCATAGGGGGTATGGCCTAAATCGTGTCCAAGTGCAATTGCTTCAACTAAATCGCAATTGAGTTTTAACTTTCTAGATATATTATCAGCAAGAGACATTACTCCTAGGCTATGAGTTAGTCGGTTTCTAATATGATCTTTGCTGTCTGCATAAAAAACTTGAGCTTTACCGTCCAGTCTGCAAAAAGCTTTTGATGATAATATGCGATCCCTGTCTCGTTGAAACGGGTTTCTGCCTGAAAGGTCAAGTTGTTCAACCTCAAATTCCCTTTTAGCTTCCTCGTACAATGTAGAAAACCAGTCCAATTTTTCATCAATATCGCCTTGCATTGATTCTCCTTGGAAAAAAGATGTTGACAGGATGTTTAGATATGTAATCCTGTCAACACATTATCAAAGTAAATAAGTGAGATATCTGAAACCACCTTTATTTGAATGAATTAGAAGGAGTTCAAAATGCAAATCATCTTACAGAAAAGAGAGATTAAAAGGTTCTTTAGAAATACATTATCGCCACAGGTGGTTGGAAAATTACGACGGCGTTTAAACTATCCTAAACAAAGAGAAAGAATAGTTGTTCCTGAATGGCTTGATTTTGAGCCTTGTAGGACAAGATATATAGAATCCCTGAAAGCTTACACTAAGCTTTGTAATAGGTAGGTTATAGCGGCTTTTGGATAGTGGCGCACCGCATAGTCATTAATCACTGATTCTCGCTCACATTAGTAACCTTTTATTGTATTAAATTTCCACAAGTTATTCCAAGAAACTGGATAGCGACTAATACTACCCCCAAGGGATTTAGGGTTTATCGTGCTACTGGATAGCTTCCAATCAGTCCGAGGACCCTGACAGCCCCAAGATGACGCTGATTCTGGGCTGTAAACCTAGGTTTTTGGTCTAATCGTTCACCATTTCATTTCAAGGGAAGCGTCAACGTTAATGCGGTGGCATTGAAGAGGTTATCGATTTCAGTCCGTGAAGATTCCCTATCAGCCCTTTGGTATTTCGCGGAACCCTCCCATTGCCGTATCATTATGGGCATCAACAAGATAGCCTGTCATCCTTAGGTCGTCCTTATAAATTATAAGGTTGACCTAAGGATGACCCTAGGATTATCCCAGCCTGGAAATGGGAGGGAAGTGGGGGCTACTCAGGAAAAGATTGACAAAAGGGTGCTTGCGTGAGAGCTTGTCAAAAAGTATAAAAATCACAAGCTGGAGGATTTATGCCCTATCGCGTACTTGCCATCAACCCTGGCTCGACATCTACCAAGATCGCGGTTTTCGACGATGAACAGCCGGTCTTTGAAAAGACTCTGCGCCATGAAGCGTCCGAATTGGATGTATTTGGCGGTATAATCGATCAGTATGAATTCAGGAAGAACCTGGTGCTGGAAGCCATGCGGGAAAACAATGTCCCGCCTGCCAGCCTGCAATGTGTGGTGGGCCGCGGCGGCCTGGTAAAGTCTGTTCCAGGGGGAACTTTTAAGATCAATGAGGCCATGCTGCGGGATTTGCGCGATCCCTCCAGATGGGGAAGAGTCCACGCGTCCAATTTGGGTGCTTTCATTGCCGACGCCATCGGCAAAGAGCTTGGTATCCAGAGCTTTATCGTGGATCCGGTGGTTGTCGATGAATTTGATGATCTGGCGCGCATCTCCGGAATTCCGGAAATCGAGCGGAAATCCCTGTTACATGCCTTGAACATCCGCTATATTGCCAGGCTGATGGCTGCCAAGCTGAACAAGAAACTGAACGAAGCCAACCTCATCGGAGTACACATGGGGGGCGGAATATCCATCGCCGCCATCCGCAACGGGCGGGTGGTGGATGTAAACAACGCCCTGCTTGGCATGGGGCCTTTCTCTCCGCAACGGGCGGGCGCCTTGCCCATCGGAGACCTGCTGAACCTGGCATACAGCGGCAAATACACCCATCAGGAATTGGTCAAATACCTAACCAAGACCGCTGGCCTGACGGCTTATCTGGGCACGGACAGCGGGATTGAGGTTGACAAGCGGATCAAGGAAGGCAACGCCAAAGCCAAACTGATCACCGACGCGATGTGCTATCAGGTAGCCAAGGAAGTCGGAGCCTGCGCGACTGTCCTGAGCGGCAAAGTGGATGCCATTTTCTGCAGCGGCGGCCTTGCCTTCAACGACTATATAGTGGATCAGATCAGAGCCAGGGTGGAGTTCATCGCGCCCCTGCACCTCTTCCCCGGCGAAAAGGAAATGGAAGCCCTGTCCCAGGGCGGCCTGCGCGTTCTGAAAGGCCAGGAAGAGGCTCTGGAATACAACTACTGATCCCATACCATTTCTAAAAAGTGGCATACAGACTGTTAATCCTGCTATTGGGGACCACGCTGCTTGTCCCCTTGTGTGCTGAGCAGTGGACTGTGCTCATCCACATGGCAGGCGATAACAACTTGTGGCAGAATGTGATCCAGGATGTGAACGATATGGAATCCGTGGACTTGCCAGCCAATCTGAACCTGATTGTGCAGACAGACCTGCCTGCCAGTTCACCCTATCCCGGAGGCAGCAGGTGGAAGATCCGCAGGGATAATTCGCCGCAAATCACCTCCCCGCTCATCGCGGATTTGGGCGTGATCAACAGCGGCGATCCCCGGACCCTGAACGCTTTCTTTGCCTGGGGTTTCCAGCGTTTTCCCGCGGAACGCAGAATGGCAGTGGTCTGGGGACATGGCGACAACTGGTTCAAAGACCAGTCCTTCAAATGGATAAGCCCGGATTACGACGCCCAGTCCTCGTTGAGCGTGGCGGAAGGTGACTTGCGGAAAGTATTCGCGGGTTTGCCGGGATTGGATATCCTGGTCTTTGACGCCTGTTCCATGCAAAGCCTGGAAGTGCTGGCGGAGGTGATGGATGCAGCGGACTATGTGGTTGCCTCGGAAGAGCGAGTTCCCGCTGCCGGGTTTCCCTATCAGAGCATCATTCCGCTGTTTGCGTCAGGTTCCGCGGAGCAGATCGCGGCACAGATTACCGGCAAGTATCTGGAATCCTATGAAGCCGGAGGTTGCCAGAATCCCCACGGTTTCACCCTGCCCATGACCTGCTCAACCATCAAGACCAGCGCTCTGGCCGCTTTTTATCCTGCCTTCAGGGATTATTTCTTTTCAGGTTCCCTGTCCAGTTATACGGAGATGCTGGGCAAAAGAGAGCATTATTGGGAAATGAACACAGCCTACAACGACGTGGATGTGGGCGAGATGCTGGCTTCCTATGCCGGACGGGGAGGAGGAAGCGACGCCCTTGCCGAAAGTTGGGCTGCTTGCGTGGTCTCCTCGGGGAGTTTGAACATACTCCATCAGGTGGGTTCGGCGGCGGTCTGGTTTCCCTGCACGCGCCAGCATTTCGATGCCTGGTGGAGACATTACGCCAAACTGGATTTTGCCCGCTATCGCTGGCTGACGGTGCTCAACCGGGTTTACGGGCAGCCAGATGTTGCCCCGCCCGCTCCGCAGGTCAAGGGGCATGAATTTATTCTGGGAACGCTGGCTTTGGATTTGGTGCAACCTGATTCCCCTGATTCGCTCTGGTATGAGCTGACCATCTACGAACAAAACGTGGCAATCCAGCAAAGGCAGCTTACGCCGGGATACTGGCAGAGTGGCTTTCGGGTCTGTCTGCCAGTCCAAAACTCCTGCCAGGTCTCAATTTGCAGCGTTGACGTGTGGGGCAACAGGTCGGATTCCACGTGGGTGGATGTAGCGTATCCCGAGCTGCCCCTTGAGCTTTTGATCACACCCAACCCAGTGTGGGACAAAGCATTTGCTTCCGCCAGATGGTATTTACCGGAGGACGCGGCGGGGTCAGTCGAGCTTTGCCTTTACAATTTGCGGGGACAGAAGGTGTTGAGCAGGCGCTTCTTCCAGGCTGAAGCGGGAGAGGGCATCTGGCTGCTGTCCGCGGAAACTGGGTTCAGAAAACTTGGCAGGGGAGTTTATATGGTTAAACTTCACGCTGGCGGCCGAGTCAGGCAACGAAAGTTTACAATCAATTAACAAACACGGGTTTGCGTCTTGGTGGATAAGCTGTGGATAACTTGTGGCGAACAAAATGCCGCTTTGATAATCTGCTGTATGGCAACATGTTAAAGTAAACGGATTATCCACACGTTATGTGGATAACTCTGTAGATTCTTGAAAAACAAAGCCTTGGTGAAAGGAGCTGAACGAGTGGTAAAAATCAGTAAAAACAGGGTGAAAGAACTGGCACGGCTCAGGCAAAAGAAACACCGTCTGGAAGAGAATTTGGTGGTGGTGGAGGGTTTGCGGACTTTGTCGCAGTTGAAATACTATGGCCTGCGTCCGCTGGAGCAGTATCTGGGAGAATCGGGGCAAGCGATCTGGGCCGGGGTGCCGGCACTGCAACTTGATGCGGAAGATTTTCACAGAATCTGCGACAGCGACAACCCCCAGGCCTCGGCGGCTCTGTTTGCCTTGCCGGCAGCGGGTGTAAAGAATTTTAAGACAGCTTTCTATCTTGATGGGATCAGCGATCCGGGCAATATGGGCAGCATCTTCCGCAGCGCGGCTGCTTTTGGTTTGGATGCCTTGCTGCTGTCGCCCTGTTGCGTGGAAGTTTCCTCTCCCAAGGTGATACGGGCATCTTTGGGCAGCGTTTACCGCGTGCCACATGCCATAATCGAGCCGGGGGAGCTGTCCGTTCCCGGTTTGCAGTTGGTTTGCGCTGAGATGAGGGAAGGGACTCTGTTGCAGAACTTCAGGCCGTCGGGTGGCAGGCTTGTGGTCGCCATCGGCTCGGAAGCCCGGGGACTTTCCCCGCAAATCAGGGAGATGGCGGGGGAGAGCCTCCGGATTGGCATGGAGGAGCAAATGGAGTCTTTGAATGCAGCGATGGCAGCCAGCATCATCGCCTACCATCTCCATACACTGGATAAGCATTAGGGATTGACAAAATTCTGATGCGAGCATTTATGGATATTTCAGATTTTCAGAGCAAGGAGATCGCGTGAACATCATTAACCAAAAAACAGGCTGGATCGAGGTGATATGCGGCAGCATGTTCAGTGGCAAGACCGAGGAGCTCATTCGCAGGATCCGCAGGGCGCAATACGCCAAACAGGCATTTGTGGTTTTCAAACCCGCGATCGACAACCGTTATGACGAAAAGAACATCGTTTCTCACTCGCATATGGTGGAGCCATCCATCCCGATCTCCAAGCCTGACGAGATCTACCAGCATCTGGCTGATGATTTAAAAATTGTGGCTATCGACGAAGCCCAGTTTTTTGATCCTTCGATTGTGGATGTCTGCAACGACCTTGCCAACCGGGGGCTGCGCGTGATTGTGGCCGGGCTCGATCAGGACTACAGGGGCAAACCCTTTGGCAGCATGCCTCAACTGCTTGCCGTGGCTGAATATGTGACTAAAAACCTGGCCATCTGCGTGAAGTGCGGCAATCCCGCGAACCGTACCCAGAGGACTGTGCACCAGGGTGAACAAATCCTGGTGGGAAGCACGGAAGCCTATGAGGCCCGTTGCCGCAACTGCCACGAGGTATTGGACTGAGCATGCGGCAGGATCCGGCAAGCATCTTTATCTTGTTTCTGGCGCGCCTGATCGAGATCTATTACTGGCTGATCATTGCCAGGGCGATACTGAGCTGGTTTATCCGGGATCCGCGCGACAAGGTCTATCGCTTTCTGTATGGCATCACGGAACCTGTGCTGGCGCCCATCCGCAGGATATTGCCGGACATGGGGCTGGATCTTTCACCCCTGATCGCTTTCTTTATCCTGCAAGTGCTTAAAAGATTAATACTGAGTTTACTATAGACTGGAGGAACAATGTCCTTGTATCCCACCGATATCAGGCATCAAGAGTTTTCCGGAACTCTTTTTGGATTTAGCAAGAAAGAAGTGCGTGAGTTTCTGGAACAGCTTGCCACCGAGCTGGAGGACTACCAGCGCAGGCAGGAAAAGGAGATTCAAAGGCGCGAGGTGATGCAGCACGAAGTCAAACAGGAAGCCATCCAGGCCAGTTCGGCGGTGGAAGACCTGAAACGGCGTGAAGAGCTTATCAGCCGCACCCTGGTGTTTGCCGAGAAAACAAAAGCCGACATTATCGCCAATGCCCGCAAGGAAGCGGAAAACATAATCCATGAAGCGGAACTGAAGGCGAAACGGGCAATCCAGGAAGCCAGGCAATACCTTACCGCTCTGGAGCATCAATATGTGCAGATCAAGGAACAGAAGCGGCAGTTCCTGATGCAATTCAAGTCCGAGCTGCAGACCTTTATGGATCGTATCGGCAAGGATCCTTTGCTGACGAAGGATACGGAGCAACTGCTGGATACGGAATTCAAGCAGATCAAAGATGAGATTAATCCGGGCAACAATCCCCGGCCCGAAGGACAAAACTGATGGCTGCTGATTATCGACAGACTGCGTCCTGGCTACGGGAACGGCTGCCCCTGGTTCCCCAGGCGGGGGTTATTTTGGGAACAGGTTTGAACGATCTGGCGGATCACTTGGAAATCCTCTTAAAAATGCCGTATTCTGAGATACCATGTTTTGCCAGCAGCACAGCGCCTTCCCACAAAGGTAATCTGATACTGGGAAAACTGGGAGGAGTGCCGATCCTCTGCCTGCAGGGCAGGTTCCACTTTTACGAGGGTTATCCGATGTCCACGGTTGTCTTTCCAGTGCGGGTGATGGCCTGCCTGGGCGTGGGTACGCTGATCGTAACCAACGCTTCGGGAAGCCTCAGAGAGCAGTATGCACCCGGAAGCATCATCCAGTTGAGCGACCATATCAACCACATGGGCACCAATCCCTTGATCGGGCACAACGATGAAACCCTGGGGGAAAGGTTTCCCAGCCTGAACGATGTCTATGACAGAGAGTATTTGGAGATTTGCAGGCAGATAGCCGCTGAACTGAAGATCAACCTGCCCCAGGGAACCTACATCGCGGTGACAGGGCCGAGCCTAGAGACCAAAGCCGAGTGCGCGGCTTTTGCCGGATGGGGTGCTGACCTGGTGGGAATGTCCACCGTTCCCGAAGTGATCGCAGCCAGGCATGCGGGAATGAGAGTCCTTGCCCTGTCTGTGGTCACCAACTACAGCAACCTGTTTCACGATTTGGAACATTCGCAGGAAGAGATCAGGCAGAATGCCAATCTGGCCGCAGAAAACCTGAGGTCGTTGCTGGCAGGATTTTTACGTAAGCTGGCAAAGGCCTGAAGGGATATTTTTATTGACATAACTGAGAGCCTTAGATATCTGGAATATTCAGAATTAAAGTGTTATACACAGGAGCTATAAATGGCGGCAAAACCATTATCAGCAGAGAAACTTAAGCACTACGAGAAGATCATTCTGGAAGAGCTTAAAGAAAGCGTTGCCTATTTGGAAGACACCCACAAAGACCAAAGCAAAGGAGCCAAGGAAAGTAGCGGCGACCTCTCATCCTATGCCTATCACCAGGCTGACCAGGGTTCGGATACCAACCTGATGGAGCAGACTGTTATGATGATGGAACAGGAACGGGAAAAGATCAGGCAGCTCAACGATGCCCTCAAAAGGATCTATGACGGCACCTATGGCCTCTGCGAAATGTGCGGAGAGGTTATCGGGGAAGCACGGCTAGAGATAATCCCCTACGTTACACACTGCATTACCTGCAAGGAAAAGCTGGAAGACAAAAAGCGCAAGCAGAACAGGTGATAAGCGAGTTGAAGGACAAACCCAAAAAATATCCGGCTTTTATAATAATGGCGATCGTGATCATCCTGGATCAGGTCACCAAGATACTAACCAGAGCGTTTACTTTGGAGGGGCATTCCTATCCTGTGCTGCAAAACATCTTCGGAGACACTTTCCGTTTCACCCATCTTCGCAACACAGGCGCGGCGTTCAGTATATCGCTGTCCAATCCAGCCTGGAATCGGGTGTTTTTCGTTTCCGCCACGGTTCTGGCTGTCGTGTTTGTCTTATATTTATTACGTCATGCCACAAACAAGATTCAGGTTATAGCCTTTGGCCTGGTTCTGGGAGGAGCCATTGGCAACAATCTGATAGACAGGCTGTTTTTTGGAGCTGTCACAGATTTTATCGATGTGGACTTTCCCAATATATTCGGCCTGGAGCGTTGGCCAGTGTTCAATGTGGCAGACAGCGCCATTTTCTGCGCGATGATCCTGTTGATCATCGACATGCTGTTTATAAAAAGCACACCTGTTAAAGAAGTCCCACCAAACGAGATTAACACCAAGGAGCTATAAATGAGAAGTCTGATTCTGACTTTGATAGCGCTGATCATGGTTGCCGGCTTATCCGCGCAGCAAGTATTGTCCGTTTATGACATCCAGTCATCGGTCGATGCTGCGGGAAACTCCACCTATGATGGGCAAACGGTCACAGTGCGGGCCATCGTAACCCATGTGATACCCAATTCCGCTTTTTACATCGGCGACGCGTCCGGGGGTCCCTGGAGCGGGGTGTATGTGTATCACCGCAACACCAGCAACGCTGTCTCCGTGGGCGACGACGTGCAGCTAACCTGCGTGGTGGATGAGTACTACAACCTTACGGAGCTGGTGAACGTTTCCAGCTTTGAGATCTTTTCCAGCGGCAATCCCCTGCCCCCTGCCTGGCCCATCTCCACTGCCGACATGGCTTTTAACAGCCCCGATTCCGAGCAATGGGAGGGGGTGCTGGTCAGGTTCAACAACGTCCAGATCAAATCGACGGTTGACAATTATGGGCAGTTTAAGTTTGCGGATGACAGCAACGTCCAGGCCATGGCAGACAACGGGCTCTTCGCTTTCAACAATAGCGATATCAATGTGGGCGACTGGTGGTATATGATTCAGGGTATTGTGGACTATCACAGCAGCGCTGGCTACAAGGTGAATCCCCGCAATCAATCAGACATGGTGAAAACCGACGCTTTGGTCAATGCTTCCATCACCATCGAATCCAAGGAAGCTGAACTGAACAAGCGGGTTGACATTGCCATGCTGACCTCCCATGTGAACCTCAACTGGTATGTGTCATCCTATACCGCCTCTTTCAAGATAGACCCTACCAAGGTGCTCTTCCAGGGTATAAAATACGAGAACACCCTCTCCCGCCTTTGGGATGACGACGACAGCCTGACTGTATCTCCAAACGGCGATCTGATCACCATCTATTACAACTCCAGGGAGCCTTTGTTTACTGAAGATGACGATGCGGTGTTGATCATATTGCAGTTCGAGCCTGTCAGCTATGGCGAGTCTGTCATAGATTTGCAGGAATTCTGCTATGTTAGCCCGCCCAACTCTGTCCAGCTCAACAATCTGAATGATGGCATCCTCAGAGTGCCCATCAAGGAAAAGGTCCTCTGGCTGAATATTCTAAACGCCACCACTGGCAGCACCAAGAATATCTTCAATCCGGAACTCAATGAGAAGATCATGCTGGAATATGGCACCCAGGCTACCACGATGATAAACAGATACAAAGCCATTATCAGAATCTACGACGTCCAGGGCAGGCTGGTAGCCACTCCAGTGAATAAAAACATTGGCAACCTGATCGGCATCAACAGGGAACTTTGGGATGGCCGGGATTACAACCGTAAGCTTTGCCCGATCGGCGTTTACTACTGCCATTATGAGCTCATCGAAAGAAGCACCGGCAAAAAAGAGACCACGATCCAGCCAATCGTGATAAAATCAATCCTGGATTGAAGTAAAGAAGGATACTACCATGAAGAAAACCATAATACTCGCCGTCATCCTGTTTCAGGCGGCTTTGCTGCTTGCCGTATTCGATGACTACAATCCTTCCGCCAGGGCTCGCGGTATGGGCGGAGCCTACACCGGTGTGGCAGACGATGTCAATGCGATCTTTTACAATCCCGCGGGGCTGACCAACGTAAACATGGAAGCCATGATCGGCTTCAGCCAGCTCAACAACCAGGAGTTCACCGAATTCAAGACTGCCGCGGTAGGCATCAGGCTGCCCCAAAACCTTGGCACAGTGGCTTTGGGAGCCAGGCTCTTTGATGTGGACTTTGAGGAAGAGACCCTGATGAGCGAGCAGATTTGGAGCCTTTCCCACGCCTTCAGCCTGCAAAAGGACATCCACTCCCAGATCAGCGTGGGATACACGGTCAACTATAACCTGCTCCAGTTTGATGACGATGTACACGATGAAGCTTTCGCGGTGGATTTGGGAGCCACTGCCCTCCTGCATGGCCGGACAAAGTTTGGCTTTTGCGTAACCAATCTGCGCCAGGCCGTGATGGGCAACAACAATCAGAACACCCTGCCCAGCAAACTGTCCCTGGGAGTATCCTACCTGCCCTATGACCAGGTGACCACCAGCATTGAAGTGCGCAAGGATTTTGGCCAGGAAACCGAGTTTATGGGCGGCGTGGAAGCCAAGATGCTGGAAATCCTTAGCCTCAGATTTGGCGTCCACCACAATCCCGCAACCTGGAACGCAGGGGTGGGGCTTGACGTTGAAGGCATCAAGATCGACTTTTCCTATTCCACTCACACGGTTTTGCCGGGAACTATATACGGCAATGTCGGTTATAAATTTTAATCGGGAGGAAGATTATGGCTGGTTCCATGTTTAAGAAGTTTTTACCCGCTTTTATACCCCTGGCCTATGAACTGGTGCGCCAGGTAAGGAGAAACAGCAGTCACAACAGCGAGATCAAAAAATTCGACAAGGCTGGAGAACAGTTGAACACGATCGAGCATCTGATCGTAAGGCTGGAAAAAAAGGTTCAATCCAACCGTGACGAGATCAGAAGCTCCAGAATTCGCCTTAGAATCTGGTTGGGAATCAATTCCGCCTTGTTGATCGCTATCTTTGTAAAAGTATTCTTTTTCTAAAGATATAAACTCTGAATTGTACTGGCTCCAGCAGTTTGCCCCAACAGGCATCCTGCTGGAGCTTGTATTGTCATCATGACTTTTGCGGATTATGCTGGCACTTTGTCATCTGCCTCTGGCGCGGCAGGCAGTGCACGCCTCAATCACTTGCAGGATAGTCAATTGATTGTGCTGCGAGCCTGCTTTGAATCCGGCAGACAGGGTGGGGTCTTCCTTAGGTCATCCTTAACTTTTATAAGGATGACCTAAGGATGATGGGTTATCATCTTGTGGCACAAAATGATAGCGATATGGGTGCGGATTGTGCCCCAAGCGGGATTTTTATACTTCATCCCCCGGTTTCAGGATAAGGCATTGGAGTCCCAAAGCCTTTATCCTGGCGGCAAATACCTCTGGATCGGCCGCGATAATGGGCCAGGTGTTGTAGTGCATGGGTATGGTGATGCCGGGGCGGACTAATTCTGCCGCCTTGACGGCGTCATCGATCCCCATGGTGTATATGTCACCAATCGGCGCCAGCATATAGTCAACCTTTTGCAGTTCTCCGATCAGCTTCATGTCCTGAAACAGTCCGGTATCGCCCGTGTGGTAAACGCAGATGCCATCCATCCAGAGCAAAACTCCTGCCGCCAGTCCAGCGTATGCCCCATCCGGTGTCTGGCTGCCATGCCAGGCGATGGTAAGTTTCACGCGGCCAAAGGGAAAGCTTTTGGAGCCTCCAATCTGCAGGGAATGTGTTTTAAGCCCTTTGTTTTCAAAATAGCTGCATAATTCAACCACGCAGATGATCTCCGCGTTGCAGCGTCTGGCGATTTTTTCCGCGTCTCCCAGATGGTCAAAATGGGCATGGGTGATCACGATGTAATCCGCGTTTATTGAATCTGATTTGACGGTGGCCTGGGGATTGTCATCCAGCCAGGGATCGATCAGGACCGTGTGGCCTGAATCACTGCGCAGCTCAAAAGCGGAATGGCCATGATATCTCAGTTTCATTGTTACCTCCTTTGTATTGGGTTCAAAGATACTATGGGGGTGGTGGGAAGTCAAGAGCTTTTCGTGAGCGGCCAGTTTTGCAAGCACTGGAGGCAAATCAATGACAGAGTGGTCAATTGAGTGGTTTATGGCATTGGCGGGGCGTCAAAATGAACTTGACAGATGAGGCTGTTTGAAAAGCATTGCTTTCTGCGTGCGCCCTTGGCTCAATTGGATAGAGCATCTGACTACGGATCAGAAGGTTGGGGGTTCGAATCCCTCAGGGCGTGCCACAAATTTCTTGCCAGCATCCGCTGGCTTTTTTTTATTGCACGAAGTTATGAGAAACAAAAGCACTACCCGGACAAAATGGAGCAATCTGATCCAAATCTACCGGATGATGTTCCGCTATTGGCACATCCTGTTGATGGGGCTGGTGGCTATGCTGCTGTACGCGCTGTTCAGCGGTATCAGTATTACCCTGGTTATCCCCTTGTTTGACTATGTGTTCAGGGCGAGTCCGGTGCCGGTGCAATACCATGACGCGGGTGCGTTTATTCAGGAACTTCTGGGCAGAATAGGCGGGTTTTTCGCGGAAACGGGATCAGTGTTCTCAATTCAGAGCCTCAACGACCTAGCCCCCCTTTGGGAGAACCTCAAGGATGTGATGCAGCACACCGATTCCCTAGCCTTGCTCTGGGTGATTTGCGGTTTTGTGGTAGTCACCATAATTCTTAAAAACATCTTTTTCTATATCCACAGAGTGCTTTTGATCAGCTTGCGGGGCAACACGGTACGAGATGTCCGCAATTTAATGTTCAGCAAATACATGAGTCAGTCACTGGAGTTTTACAATCAGCACCGGGTGGGTGACGCCATCGTACGTATGGTAAACGACGTCAACATCGTTAGCGACCAGTTTATCCGCTCCATCCTGGACGCCCTGAGAGATATCATTTCCATCGCCGTATATCTGCGGATAGCGCTGCTGCTCAATCCCAGGCTCCTTCTCTACAGCGTGATAATCGTTCCGCTGTTCACGCTCATGGTAAGCGTTTTGGGCAAGAAGATCAAGAAGTATTCCAAACGTATCCAGGCACAGCTTTCCAATATGTTCTCCGCGGTGGAAGAAGCGCTGAACAGCATGAAGATCGTCAAGGCCTTCCGCCGGGAAGAAAGCGAATACCACAATTTCAAGGCAATCAACAACGCCCATCTGAGCCAATGGAAAAAGGCACAGTACTATTCAACCCTCAATGTGCCAATCACAGAACTGAATACGGTGGCAATGGGTGTGGTGGTGATTATCCTGGGGGGTGAATTGATCCTCAGTCCCGGCAGCACCTTTTCCCTGGGAGATTTTACAGCCTTTCTCTTTGCCCTCTTTTCCATGCTGCATCCCCTGAAATCGCTTACGCAGATATACATCGAGATCAAAAAAGCCCTGGTGTCGCTGGACCGCATTTCCGCTGTAATGAACCGCAAGCCAACGGTGGTGGACGCTTTGGATGCCGTTGATAAACATGGATTTGAAAAGAGTATCGAGTTCTCCAAGGTGGGTTTTTATTACGAGCAGGGCAAACCTGTGATACAAGATTTCGACTTGGTTATCCATAAGGGCGAAAAAGTTGCCTTGGTAGGGTCAAGTGGGGGTGGCAAGACCACCCTTGCCAACCTTCTGAATCGTATGTACGATGTGAAGGAAGGGTCGATAAAGATCGATGGGGTGGATGTTCGGCAGATCAAGCTGAGCCATCTGCGCAAGCTTTTTGGGGTGGTTACGCAAGACAGCCTGCTATTCACCAGGTCGCTGAGAGATAATATCGCGTATGGCAGTCTGGAGCCTGTTTCTGATGAACAGCTCCGCCGCGCGGCTGAGATCGCCAACGCGGATGAATTTATCCAGCAGTATCCGGGACAATACGACGGTATCCTGCAATCCAAGGGTTCAAATCTTTCCGGCGGCCAACGGCAGCGGTTGTGTATCGCCCGGGCGATCGTGGGCGATCCGCCCATTCTGATCTTCGATGAAGCCACCAGCGCCCTCGATACTGAGAATGAACAGAAAGTGCAGCAGGCAATCGATGAGGCCACGCAAAACAGGACTGTCATCCTGATAGCGCACCGCCTGAGCACTATCCTCAAAGCAGATAAAATTGTGGTGATCGAACAGGGCAGGATAGTGGGACAGGGTACCCACACTGAATTGATGGAATCCTGTCCGCGCTATCAATATCTCTATAACCTGCAGTTCAGCAATGGGCAATAGCGGTCAGATATGTGGACAGGAAAGGTTGCGGCGCTTATGATGACAGGATTGTTGGCGGTTGGTAATAGAAAGGATTTCGGTTGATGAACGTCCTGTTCGTGCAAGATAGCTCACCCTGCATTCGCAACATCAAGTATGCTGAGGCTTTGCAGCAGATGGGTGTGAAAGTGCATCTGCTGCACCGGAACAAGACGCCGGATCAAGGTTATGGCAGGGGAGACGAATTCTATGCCAGCCTTCACCGCTTTAACAGCCGTTTTCGCCTTCTGTCCAGGATCAGACAGTTGATAATCACACAGAAAATAGATCTGATCCACTACCATAATCAGCCTGATATCTTGGGTGCCAAAATCATCAAAGCCAGGCTGGGTGTCCCCGTTGTCTTTGATTGCCATGATTTTATGAGCTTTAAGCACGGGCTTGGGTATCGTGAAAGGGTAGCTGAAAAGACCTGCAATGAACTTGCCTGCGGAGTGGTCTATCCCTCTGCCAGGTATTTGCAGGAAGCCATGCAATACTACAGTTTTACGCCCCGGAGGCTGGTCTTTGGAAACTACTTTCCGCGCACTCAAATTCTGCAGCCTTCAGATATGCTGCCCAAGCTCTCCTCTACGGATAACAAGATTCATCTGGTTTATGAAGGGCGCCTGGCTCAAAAGAAAAACGACCATCGCTATATTGTAAGGCAACTGGAGCAGTTTCCGGCAGACAAGTATGTGGTGCATATCTTTCCTAGCAACCGCAAAGAGTTTGTAGAATATAGGGCTCTGCCCCAGGTCTGTATGGAACAAAAGCGTCCTTACTCGGAATTGATCAGGGCGATGTCCGCCATGGACTATGGTTTGGTGTTGTTCCAGGATACAATTGCGGCAAAGTTGCCCGCCATACGCTACGCTTTTGGGAACAAGACCTACGATTATCTCTGTGCGGGTCTGCCTGTCCTAGCGCAGGATTGTCTGGATGAAGTGCGGGATTTTGTAGTGGATAACAGCATAGGAATGAAGCTTTCAGAACTTGAAACCTTGCCGCGGTCTGGGCAATCCGAATATCGGAAAATGGTTGAGCAGGTATTGCAAATCCGCGGGCAATACAGCATGGAAGCCCAGATTCAGCGTCTGCTGGACTTCTATGATCTGTGCCGAAAGGAGTGTCATGCTTGATCTGACCGCCTTCATTCTCACCCAAAACAACATCCGCACCATTGCCGCCTGTCTGGACAGCCTTAGCTGGTGCGAGAATGTCGTGGTGATCGATTCCTTCAGCACCGATGGCACCCTTGAAGTCATTTCCCGTTATCCCAATGTCCGCCTCTATCAGCATGATTATACAAACGCCCGTGAACAGCGCATTTGGGGAATGCCCCATGTCCTTACCAAATGGGTGTTTATCATTGATTCTGATGAAATCTGCCCCCCTTTGTTACGGGATAAGCTTGTGGAGATAGTAAACAGCGGAGACGGCACTTATGACGGTTATCTATTTCTCACCCGCACCCTGTTTATGGGAAAGCTGCTCAAGCACAGGGACTATCTCAGCAGCAGGGGTAAACGCCTGGTTATGACAGGTGTGGCCACACGTTATTGGCGTCCGGCACGGGTTCACGCCTCCATCAGGCTGGACAACAAGAAATACATGCCAGACCGTTATTATCTGATCCACGATCCCATAGATTCCCTGTCCGCCCACTTCAAAAAAATGCTGCGCTACGCCAGATGGCAGGCGGAAGATATGTATGAAAGCGGAGTCAGAACGAAGTTTTGGCACCTTACCCTCAGACCCGTGGGCAAGTTTTTGCAATACTTCATCATCCGGGGAGCTTTCAGGGATGGATGGAGGGGCCTGGTTATCTGCGTTATGGGAGCAATTCAGGTGGCTCTCAAGTATTTGTTGCTGGCTGAACTGGCGCATAAAAGAAAAGCAGGCGGGGATTGAGTTTGGAACTATATCTGCTCACCGGATACAACGGGTTTTATGGCCAGAGCCGCAAGCCTTGGGTTTCACTTTCCACCCCAACGCTGATAAAGGAATTACGGGGCTGCGGGCTGACAGTGCATACCGCGGACTGGCACGACCTGGCTTCCGGCAGTTTCAACCCCAGGGACAGCAATATCCTATACACTTTCAGCCAGTTGACCCACATCCGGGCATGGCTCAAGGATCAGCTTCATTTTCTGGCGGAGCACAACCGCCTCATCCCCTCGCTTCCCCTTCTGCTATGCCACGAAAACAAAGGCTATGCCTGGCTTTACCAGAAGAGCAAGGGCATTGATACTCCCCGGGCATGGTATCTTTGCGATCCGCGTGACATCCCGCCTGACCTGCCCTATCCTATCGTGCTCAAGACCATATCCGGAACAAACGCCAGGGGTGTGTTTCTCTGCCGCGGCCACCAAGAGCTGCTGGACAGGATCAAGGCTTTGGCCCCAGCAATAAGTCCGGCTGTCAAGCTGGATCATCTACGGCGCAGATACCTGCGTGGCGGCAGAACTTACCCGGGCTATCCCGGCTTCGAGCCCAAACGGGATGCTGACGACTGGCTGCAATACATGCGCCCCGGAGCGGCTTTCCTGCTGCAGGAATACATTTCCGGCCTGGATTGCGACTACCGGGTCATAGCCATAGGAAGTAAGTTTTATCTGATGCGTCGCCTCACCAAAAGCGGCGATTTCAGAGCCAGCGGAACAAAACGCTTTGACTTTGAAGCAGCGCCGCCTGCCGGGCTTTTGGACTATGCCCGGAGCATCGCGCAAAGCTTTGACACGCCGTTTCTTTCCCTGGATATCGGGCACAAAGGCGGGGAAAACTATCTCTTTGAGTTTCAGGCTTCCCATTTCGGCACCGCTGCTATTGTCCGTTCCCAAGGCTATTACCGGAGAGTTTCCGGTTCCTGGGAATTCTGCAAAGGCAGTTCCAGCTTGGAACAGACCATGGCAGAAGGCCTGGCGGAATATCTGCGTGGGCAAGTAAACTGATGGTCGGCTCAGAACTGCTCTACGCGCCGTTGTATGGAGCTCTTTGGAAGCTTGCCGGGAAACTCGGCAGGCAGATACCACTGGCTTTCTATTGCCCGGAAGAGATTGACCTGCTGTGTTTTGAACCGGTGGCCAGACACCTGCCGCGGCTTGTTTACCTGAGTGGGGATCGTTCCATCCAGGCGGCTTTGACGCGCAAGGGCCTGCCCAACCGCAATACCCTGAGCTTCCCCCAGGCGTTGATCATGAGCCGGCATTCTCTGCACAGGTTTCCCTGCCGCAATATAATCAGCATCGGAATGAGGCATGGTCCCTATCACTTCAAGCGCATGACGAGAGCGGAAAATTACAACCGGTTCGGCCTTTACCTGTTCAGCAGCCATGCCGACTTGGAGGCAGCCCGCGAGCTTGGGGTGAAGGTGGGGAAGGCAGTGGGCTTTCCCAAGCTGGATCCAGCTTTTGACGGCAACATCACGGAGCCCCAGCTTCTTGCCCAGAAAAAGCTCTGGGGGATAGACCCCTCCAAGCCGACCCTGCTTTTCACAAGCACCTGGGATGGCAGCGGCATGAGCGCCATCGGCATCTGGCTGCCCCGCTTGCGGGAGATCATGCCCAGGTGGAATGTGCTGGTTACCCTGCATCCCTGGGTGTCAGCCTCCTACCGCAAGACCTTAAAACAGATGCGGGGCGTCAATGTTGTAAAACAGGTGGATCTCCTGAAAGCCATGCTCTGCGCGGATGTATGCGTGGGCGATCAAAGCTCCATCCTGGCGGAATGCTGCGCGCTGGACAAGGGAATGGTGACCTTCAGGACTCCCCCCGCAGCCCGATCACTTGCCCAGATTGACGAACTCCTGGAGCGGATTTCTCTGCGCATAAGCGGATTTGATGAACTCGAGCCAGCTTGCGAGCGGTTTTTGATTGATCCTTCCCTTCTGAGCCAGCAAAGGGCCGAGGCCAACAGATTGATGTTCGACACACTTGACGGCCAGGCAGGCAAGCGCGCGGCCGCCGCGATCCTGGACTATTTACGGGAAAAGGGCTTCCAATGCTGATCGACGCCCACTGCCATCTTGCCAATCTGGCTGAAACCATGTCCCTGCCAGGATTGCTGGAGGAAGCCTCGAACAAGGGGATCAAGCGCTTTTTATCCTCCGCTTTGCGCCGTTCGGAGCTCGACTTCTATCAGAACTTGAATGACCCGAGGGTCAAGTTCGGCGCGGGCATTCATCCCAATTTTCCGGTCTGCGATCTTGCGCTGGATGATCTCGAGGCTTTGTGTGCTTCCCGCCAGGTCTGGGCGATCGGCGAGATCGGACTTGACCGCTACAATAAAGACCTCGACAGCCAACGCCGGATACTGATAGACCAGCTCCAACTGGCGGAGAAATATGGGCTTCCCGTGGTGCTGCATATTGTGGGGCATCAGCAACTTGCCTGGGAGGTTCTGCGCCAATATCCTCTGCGCTACCTGGTGCACGGCTACGCTGGCAGCGTTGAGGGCTTTCGCCTGCTGGCCAGGCTGGATAGCTGGTTCACCGTCAGTTCCAGGATTCTGAGAGCGGATAAAGCCGCTCTGTTCAAGGCGATGCTGGAACATGGCCGTTACCTCTTCGAGACTGACATCACCCAATACTACGTTCATCCTGGAGAAAAGAACCCCTTGCTCAGGCTGCTGGATGTGTTTGAGCCCAGCGTCAAGCTTTCAGGCCGGGACAGGGCGGAGTTGGCGGAGACCCAGTTGCGGAACTACCGGGAACTAACTGGGGAACTATCTTGACAGACCCGCGTTTCAGCCGCACCGAACTCCTTCTGGATGCTCAGGCGCTATCCAGACTGAGCTTTGCGCATGTCTGCGTGATTGGCCTGGGAGGAGTCGGCTCATACGCGGTTGAAGCTCTGGCGCGGGCTGGGGTCGGCGAATTTACGCTCATAGATTTTGATGTGGTGGGGAAGACCAATTTGAACAGGCAGATCATAGCCCTGGAAAGCACGTTGGGCCTGCCCAAAACGGAGGTTCTGCGGCAAAGGGTGCTGGATATCAATCCCTCGGCTCTGGTGCACACCCGGCAGGAGTTTCTGGATTCAAGCAACCGCGGCAGCCTTCTGCAAGGGATGGATTTCTATATCGACGCCATCGATAGCCTGGGGCCCAAGATCGGATTGCTTGAACACGCTATTACCCAAGGGTTTAGATTCATTTCCGTGATGGGAGCGGGCAACCGAGTGGACCCAGCCCAAATACATCTCGCGCCGCTGGCGGAAAGCCATGCCTGTCCCCTGGCAAAAAGAGTGCGCAAGTTTCTGCGCCGGAGGGGTTTTCCCATTAACTTCCCCTGCGTGTATTCCTCCGAAAAACCGATAAAAACCGATCCTGACGACTCCGCGCCTGATGAGATCATTCTGCAGCGGGGCAGGCAACGCCAAACGATAGGTTCCATAAGTTACATGCCCGCCATTATGGGCATGGTCGCGGCCTCCTGGGTGATCAGGGAAGCCGTTAAACCAGTGGATGGAATACCGGAAAGCTGACATGGTGGTGGGTGAGGAAACTGCACAGTTACAGGGAAGCTTTTTACCATTTTGCCATTTCACCTTTCCAACTTTCCACGACCTTTTGGACATAGCACCTATATATTATGGGGGCGGGTGTCATTTGCAAAACCTTCTTCGGCATGGGTCTTCCGGCAGTCATCCTTAACCCGGTGAGGGATGACCTAAGGATGATGGCACCAAATGCAGTAGCAGCAAGGGAGAGAGCTATGAAGGAATATGCAGAATATTACCGCTGTATTTGATGAATGTCACACTATATTGCTTGCGATTATTTGTAATAGTGGTGAAAAGGTGGGAAGGTGGTTCACGCAGATTGGCGCAGATAAAAAGCGCAGATATTTGAAGGTGGAATGGTGGAAAGGTGAAATGGTGACAAGGAGGCCCCGAAAACAAGTCCACCAGGCTATATACTGTGTCATCACGGCCTGTCGGGGTCCCCGCCAAAGCGCGCAGCGGTTTGGTGGGGTGGTTTGAGCCGTGATCCAGTCTTTTAGGAACAACCACAAAATTCCGGAATAAACACCCCAGTATATATATCGCGTCATCACGAGCATGCCCCGCGATCCCATCTTTTGTGGTTTGTTTCCAGCAAAGTTCTTGCCAGATCAGTCGTAAATACTACTAACCTATCCTATCCTATTTAAAACTCATTACGACGGTATTCAACATATTTTGCAAAAACTGAAAAAAATAACTTGACATGGAAGTAGCAAATGTCAATGATGCAAAAAGCTGTTTACACTATATAGATCGTGAGTGACGAGGGAAACTAGATACCCTCAAATAACATGAGAAACAATGAGTTAGTCTCACACCATTGTTTTGGTGCTCAACATCAAATAACATGGGAAACTGAGATTAAGAATAAGGCTAACACTTGAAACTAAGATTAGCGAATAAGGAGTAATGCTATGAAAAAGTTTGGTGTATTCATCTTTATGCTCATTATGCTGGGATCATTGTTTTCACAACCTGTGCCAACAGCTATAATCAGACAGGTCGCAACCAATTGGCTCTACCTACAAACCAATCTTACAACATACCAAGTTGATAGCTTGGTTGCTCATCCGGATTCGTTAGACCCATTATACTGGAAAGTAATCTTTAAAAAAGAAATCTACCAAGATGGCCAATATGTATGGAAAGAAAATGGCTGGGTAATTGTCTCGGCAGATAGTAGTTGCATTCCAATTTTGGCATTCTGTACACAAGGCAGGTGTCCTTATAAAGGTGTCTTGAGTAACGAAGCTGCTGATAGTTTATTATCAGAATACTCTATTCAGATTCAAGAAGCAAAAAACAACAACCAAAGCAATGCTGAAACGGGCCCCATATGGGAAGCCATTATTAATCAAACCATCTCCATTGTTGATAGCCATGACATAGGTCTTGAAACCCCTCAATGGGGAGGGGAAGGACCGTATAATCAATACTGCCCTTTTGATGACACCCATCTTCACTATAATGATAATGATATTGGATATTATGATCGTAGCGACGTTGGCTGTGTTGCAACAGCAGTTGCTCAAATAATAAACTACCACAAGCATTGGGACTACAGATTAGTGGAAGAGGATAGATACACGTCTGTTGTAAATAGTTTTGTGTGTAATATTGACTCTGATTCAACAAGATGCGATTTCCCTAATTTTGACAGACTGAACTCATATTTGGATACTCTTCAAATTAAGTATGAAGGCGGTGCTGAACTATCTTTTAGTGATAAAGCTGCATTATGCTTTGCCTGCGGAATTCTGATGAATATGGACTACTCCTCTTATGGCTCAGGAGCAGGTAACGGCTCCCCAGTTTATGAAAAACTGAATATGTATAGCCAGAAAGAATCATCAAATAGGTACACGAGTGAAGAATGGTTATATTTAATGAAAAATCAGTTAATACATAATAGGCCTATTGAGTATCATGGTGCTAAAAACGGTGGGCATGCCTTTATTATTTATGGTTTTCAAACCACTAATATGAATACAACATTGAATCTGGTCAATTGGGGGAGGCCATGGTGTCATCCTGAATTTTGGAGTCTACAACCCGTAAACCCGGCAAGTCCTTATCCTGACGACCATTACATGTTAATTGGGATTGCACTCAATGAATCTGTAAGCCAAACAATCCAATTGGAAAATGGCAGTACTGATTATTCTGGGATTATCCTTGATGTAAGAGGTCATGATGGAATAAGCGAAATCTTTACAACCGAAAATGGGATTTTCGAGTTTGGGCTTCCACCAGGCATATATGACTTTACAATCTTTGATACATACCATTATTTCAATACTATCGTCTATCCAAATATTGCCATCCAGATGGGAATGAACCATATATCACCTGCCCCGATTGTTCTTACCTTGAGGCCAAACATAGTTGTTGTCCCACCTGAATATGAGGATGGTCCAACAATACAGGAGGCAATAGATTTAGTCAGAAATGGGGGAACGGTAGCTATCAGTAACGGGAACTATACAGTTTCAGGCTTAAGCTGGCAGGATAAACACATTAAACTACAAGGCCAATCACAAAGCGGTGTTATCATAACCAATGATCAAAATACTGGTTTACCTGCACTACAACTTGCTGGGGATGAAATTGACAATCACGATGTGATCTCCAATATTACATTCTTTAACTGTGATGTAACTGGAACAAGAAATAATAGCGGAGCGGCGATTTATTTAAATGCCGGAGCAGCGCCGATTATTAATAACTGTACATTTAGCCAAAACCGTTCAGGTAATTCCGTTACAACTGATTTGGAAAAAAGGACTGGTGTAGGTGGTGCAGTTTTCATCGGCGGCAAAAGAAATCTTATTGGCGATAGGCCAAGATTTAATAATTGCATATTTGCTAATAATTATACAATTGATGGCAATGGTGGGGGATCTGTTGCCATATATGGTTCAGCAGACTTTATAGAATGTGAGTTTACAAACAATAAAACTGTTATATCTGATGGGGACGAAATTCCTCTAAGCAGTAACTTGGGTGGAGCAATTATTGTTTATACCCTGAATCAAATTGTTGACATTGAATTTAACAATTGCGTTTTTAACAACAACAAAGGCAGAAGTGGGGCTGATGATGTATTTGTGGCCAACATTGATAAGTTGAGCGTGCTACGTTTTAATGGTTGCACTTTTACTACAGATACACCTCACTATAATGGGGCAAAACCAGCAATAAATTATTTTACCGATAATTGCTCCAATAATATGCACAATCATCTGATTCTCACTAATAATAAGTTCCTGTCGTGTCCCAAGGGTGCAGTCTATTTCTGTGATTACCGCGGCAAGAATAGATTTACTTTTGCTGGCAATGTGGTTGCCAATAACATGTATGATGGTTATGGTGTTTACTCCTGGTATCCTGATGGGACTTCACCTGAAAACACAGATCACTTTGTGTTTGCTAACAACACATTCTCAAACATCCGGGGTAGTGGATTGATTCTCTTCCAATGCCCAGCCACAACTATCAATAATACCGTGTTTGAAAACTGCAGCAATTACGGTATTAGCTGGGGGAATCATGAAGAAGGTCATCCTGATTGGATAACTAAAGGTTTAACCATAAACAACTGTTTATTTAGCAGTTCTCGTCCCCGTTACGATTTTTGGGGCAATACAAGTTGTCCATTGGTAGAGAATTCAGTGTTCAGTGTCCAAGCAATGAACCTCGACAACAATTACTGTCCAATCTGGAATTCACTGGTAAAATCATTATGTATTGATAATGGTAATCCTGACACAAACGGTGATGGAATAACTTGGATAACTGACCCTTATGACAGAGATGCGGATGGAACACAAAAGGATATCGGTGCAATCCCGTTGATTGACGGGCACCTTCACAGGTATCACAATCTAACAAACGATAAAGTAAAATATATCAGCATACCAGGAGTTGTAAATCATACGGGATGCGGAGAGCAGAATTCGCTACTTTATGTATTCGATGAATTCAGAAACAACGGGTTGATTACTATTACGCCCTCTGTTCTTGAAAGAATCATTTGGAGGTACAATTATGATGACGAATATGCGATCCCAACACATATCCCTGAACACTATGTCTGCAGCCAGAATGGTTATAAGGTGACCCTAAGGGAGGATGCCTACGACACGCTTATCCAGTATCAGGGATATTATCCAGGCAACCCATTGAATCAGGGTATGTTTATCCAGGATCTTGATCGATATACATTAGAACATTACATTATGCCTCCTCAACCTGGCGCTGTTGGCTGCGATCAAGACAGCAATACAAATGTGTGGTACCGTGAGATCTACCTCGGTTATTATTTGCAGGATAGCCTGAGACCATTTGACGCGCTGTTGCCAATTCTCAATAATATCACAGCAATTATGGCAGAGGATTGGGCAATGGCTCGGCTACCTGTTTACGGCTATAGCCCCGCTCCCGGAGATGATCCTTCCGATGCTTACACAGATACCTGGCTTGGTTGTTTACCAATTGGCGGTAAAGAGATAACCATCAATCCTGGGGAAATGGTTGTTGTCCGCTATATTGGCACTGAACCAGTCGAATTTCCTCTTGGCGGCGATAACCCCGACCCACCTTTTACCGATCCTTTCTACAGGGAAATGGCCTCACATTTCGGTTACGAAGAGAAACCGGACTATGTCCCAATATTTCTTTCCATCGACCTCAACCAGTTTGAGGACGGTAATAAACCAACGGAAATTGCTGTATTGGTTAATGAAGAATGCAAGGGAGCTGCGGTTATCAAGGAAGATCAGGTACAACTGAATGCATACATCACAAACGTAGATGACCCTTCTGAAGAATTAGCCAATCTGGAGTTTGTAATGTACTTCCCCAACAAGGCAACAAATTACAATGTGCTTGATTACTCAGTTCTCAACAACCAATCAGGCCGATTTGAGAGCAGAAACGTCACTGTTTCAGAATGTAAGGAGTTCATGCAAGTTAGGATAGGTAAAACGGAGGAACCTCCTCTGCCAACTATAACACAGCTGTTTGGCAATTACCCCAACCCCTTCAATCCAGACACCACTATTAGCTTTGACCTTGCAGAACAAGGCTTAGTTACTATTGATGTGTTTAACATCAGAGGGCAAAAGGTGAAAACCCTGGTAAGAGATAGTTTTGTTACAGGCCATCATTCGGTAGTTTGGAACGGCACAGATGCTAAAGGTAAACAGGTGTCTTCGGGATTATATTTCTATAGAATGCGCACTCCAAATTATATCTCAACCAGGAAAATGATACTACTAAAATAGAAAAAATGCTGGGACGGGTTTCATGCCTGTCCAAGCTCTTATGATGGATGTAAAAATGAAGACCTATAATCTGGTGATACTGCTCTTATTGCCGAGTCTCTTGTTATGCATAACAAGAACTGTATCATTGGACGGCACACAGCAGTATGTCAGTATCCAGGCAGCCGTGAACGATTCAAGACATGGGGATGTGGTTTTGGTATATCCTGGACGCTACGAAGAGAATGTCGAGTTTATAGATTACAATATCTCGCTCGTGAGTTTATATGCCATGGACCCACAACAGCAATACATAGAGAGTACTATCATTGATGGCAACATGAATTCATGTTTCAGGGTTATCAACGGCGAGACAATTACAATCACCGGATTTACTATGGTAAATAATGAGGAAGGTAATTACAGTGGTGACCTGAATTATGCTGGTGGCGGCATATATCTAAAACTATATTCACAAGCTATCGTTACTCATTGTATCATTAGAAATTGTATTGCGTTAAGCGGAGGTGGCGTCTCTGTAACACAGCACTCATCTCTGACTTTATCAGCTGTTCATATCTATGAGAACCAGGCAATTTACGAAGGAGGAGGATTGCAATTCAATTCATCAGACAACCTTACAATAGATCAGAACAACCCTTGCTCTATTTATAATAATTCCGCACCTTCAGGGATGGATATTAATATACGATTTGTGCGGGAAACAACAAATCTGTATAATATTTATCTAGCGTTAGGTAGTATTCCTTTAGCTGAGCCTGATGGTTTCTACGTTGCTGTTCGATTCGCTAGTTTAAACATCAATATCCAGAATGGTTTCCTTGATCTAATAGATCACGATTTGTATATATCTCCGGATGGTAACGACACAAATGACGGTTTATCGCTAACATCGCCGAAGAAAAGCATAGCCAATGCCATGCAAATCATAGCGTCAAATCCGGATACCCCCAGAACAATTCATCTTTCCCCAGGAGTTTACTCGCACACCCAGAATGGACAAGTATTCCCTATCGGGATGAAATCACATACACGGATTGTAGGCTCGGGTAGTGAAGATTGCATTTTAGACGGAGAAATGCTCCGCACTTTTTGGTATCCTACTTGTGTTACCGATATTGAGATATCGGGTATGAGAATGATAAATGGTAGAAGTAGTCATACTTTTCCCCTGGGAGTTTTGTATGGGTCAGACATCAATCTGCATGATCTGAAATTTGAGAACAACTATGGGGCATTGTCATCCGGATTAACCATAGGCTATTGTGATAATGTTATTGTGGATAATGTCATAGCTGGAAATACGACTTATCATAAGGACCTGATGACTATTGCGGGATTTGATTGTGACAATATGCTGGTAAACAACTTTATATCAGCGAACAACACGTTAACAGATTGGGAAAGGAATGATGTGGGTATACACATCAGTTCCAGCGATCTGATGCTCAGGAACTCTATCATAGCCAACAATACTGCCCAGGATGCCTGGCCTTTTTTCTATACGAACATTTATCCGGGCTTTGAGGATTTCAACCTTGATATGAGCAATGTGTTGATCATAAATAACACGATATCGCATTGCAGTTGGGTGAGTAACCCCATATATATACAAAATCGTTTTCAGACGATGCAGATCAACAACTGCACTTTTGCCAACAACTCAACAAATGGAACCCTCACCAGCGTAATAGGTGGCGCCGATATCAGGAATCTGGTCTCTTATAATCCCGGAGCGCCTTACGAACTTTATTTAGCGAACTATATCAGCAGTATTGGGATGAGTTATAACGCAAGCGTCAGCAACAGCCTTTTCCGCACTGATACAATAGGCAGCTCTTTGCCCGGCCTGGTAACCCTTACAGATAATATAATGGATTCCAATCCGTTATTTTTGGGCACAGTAGATACAAATCTGTGTATAGATCAGCCAGAATATTATCAGTTAAGTTCCGGTTCCCCCTGTATCAATACCGGCACGGCAGATACGACCGGATTGAACCTGCCGCCCATGGATCTGGCAGGCAACTGGCGCATCTGGGACGGCAGGATAGACATGGGCTGTTATGAGTATGGAGCAGAGCCCTATGTTGGTGTTGACGATCCTGGGCTACCAACTCCTCCCGGAGGATTTCACGTGTCTGCCTATCCCAATCCCTTGCTGAATACCAGCCGTGCGGCGGGGGTCTTTATCGAATTTACCCTGCCCAAAAATACTCTGGCACGGCCAGTGGTTGAGGTATTCAATATCCGGGGGCAGAAGGTGAAGAGCTTCCGCCCGACCGAAAGCCATAACAGCCTGGTTCGCAAAGCCGGGCTGTCGGAAAGCCTGAAGCAAAACGGAGAATTCTATTCCACGGTTTGGAATGGCAGGGATGACAATAACAGGCCGCTTGCTTCGGGAACCTATATAGTAAGGGTCAGGGCAGGCCAAATGGTAAACAGCAAAAAGATAACGATAATCAGATAGTCAAAGACCGCCACGAGTGAAAAGGCTTTTCCACTTGACAGCAGCCGTGCCTCTGATACGAGGGCATAAATCACCTTTGGGAAGTGAGTTTGACCGAACTTGACATTAAAAGTCTGAAACCCGCACGCCGTTGTGGGCATAGAATCCTCTATTTCCACCAGATTGCCACTGAGAAAGTGGCCTGGTATAACGGAGGGATCAGCCCCGAACGCTTTTACGAACTGTTGGAGGCGGTGCAAAGACTGGGCTTCAGGTTTATCTCTCTGGAAGAGGCTTTATTTTCCAAAACACCTCTGAAGGGAACCGCGAGCTTGTGCAGCGACGATGGGCTGGCCACCAATTACAATGTAATGCCGGTACTTGATAGCCTGGGGATAAAGCTCACCCTCTTTCTGATTGGCAAATGCATCGATAACGGCAGTTTTGCCTGGAACCACCGGCTCGCTCTGCTCAGAGCAAGGGTCAGAGATGTGAGCCTGAAAGCCATCCTGCCGGAGTTGCAAAGCTTATTCAACCTGAAAGATATGGGCAATATCAGTTCCACTCTGTTCGGCGTGGCGCAGGATAGACGGGATGAACTGATCGACTGGCTCTGGGAACGGTTTCAACTGCCCAGTTCGGAGGAGTTGGTCCAAACGGCGCGCCCCTTCCTCGGCGTTGACCAGCTAAGGGAGATGAGCTCCCGAGGCGTTGCCCTGGCCCTCCACAGCCACAGCCATGCGGATTTATCCCGGCTTGCTTACCCAGAGCTCAAGCAGGAACTGCTCCTCAACATCGCAGCGCTTGAGTGCTATAAGCTGCCTTGGCAGCCCTGGCTGGCATTTCCCTATGGCAGGCAGGTATCGAAAGAGTATATGCTCAGGCTGCGCGGGGAACTTGGCATCCAGCGGTTTTTAGGCATCAGGTTTGTGACGGGTGACAACCGTCCCAATGAACTGCTCTGGCAGCGTATCGGTCTGGAAACGGATGGGTTTACGCCCTGGCGGGAGATGTTGCTGAAACCTGTCGCGAGACGTCTTAAAGGAGCTTTTTCTAATAGATAGAGAGTCCTGAGATTTAGCTTGACACAGAAAAGCCGCTTGAGAAAATGACATACAGGGTTGGAACGCTTATGCTATCCATCCTGAAAATGATATAGAACTGCCGCAAGACGGGAAAGATAGCTACGCGAGTTAGCTATTTTTTTTTCTACGAAGCGAGTGAGAAAAGGGGAGAGCTCATGGAGTATTACCGTGCGCGAATTGAAGAGATTGCCAAGCGCATCTGCTCAGATATGCATCTGGCGGTGTATGACATCGAGGAAAAAATGAGCGGCAAAGGCCGGATCATTACTGTCTATCTGACCAAGGTAGGCGGCGTGAACATCGATGAATGCGCCCTGTTCAGCCGTGCTCTGGGAGATGAATTGGAAGAGCTGGACATCATTCCAGACCGCTATTTTCTGGAAGTTTCCTCGCCAGGCATCGAGCGTCCCCTCAAGCTAAAGAGCCATTACGTAAGCGCCATTAACGAGAAAGTTGCAGTGCAGTGGGATGATGGCGAATCACGCCAATCGGCCATGGGAACGCTTACGGTGGTGGATCAGGACAGCATCACCCTGGACGATCGCGGCAATCAGGTGGAAATACCTTTCAAGTCAATCACCCGGGCCAAGACAGTGTATCTGGCAGAGGCAAAGAAAGAGAGTGAAGAATGAGCGCGAATTATATGGATGCGGTGGTGAAGCTTGCCGCTATCAAACAGCTTGATAAAGATCTGATTCAGGATATCATAGTTGAGTCCATTACCAGCACCCTGGCCAAAAAACTGGAGCCTGAAAGCGAGCTGGAAGTGTTTGTGGAAGAGAATTCCGGAATGATCAAGGCCCGGTTCAAATGCCTGGTAGTGGAAGTGGAGACCAAGTTGGGCGAGATGTCGTTGGAAGAAGCCAAAAGAGAACATGACCGTTATGCCGAACTGGGGCAGTACATAACCAAGACCATGGCCATGAGCGAGTTTGAGCCAAAATTGGTGAAAATAGCTCAAAAAGCGATTCAGGACAGAATCCGCCAACTTGAGGAAGAGAAGATCCAGAATGACTTCAATAAACAGAAAAACACCATTGTCACCGGAAAGATCAAGTCCATAGACGACAATGGCGGATACAGAATAGATATTGGCTACACCGATGCCTTGTTGCCCACCGATGAGCAGATCGAAAACGAGTTTTACCGCGTGGGAGAAAACATCAAAGCCTATGTTGTCAACATCCGTACTCATCAGTCGAATGTGACGATTATCCTTTCCCGCACAAATCCGGAGTTTGTTAAAAAGCTGTTTGAAGCGGAGATCATGGAGATTTACGAAGGAAAGATCAAGATCCTGAAGATAGTCCGCGAACCGGGTATCCGAACCAAGGTCGAGCTTCAATCCGTGGATCCCAAGCTGGATCCGGTGGCCATCTGCATCGGCCCAAAAGGCACCAAGATCGACAGCATAAGGCGTGAACTGCATGGCGAACAGATCGATATAGTGGTGCATGATGAAGATCCTGAACGGATGATAGCGCAAGCGCTGGGTATTGAGAATATCCAGAGGGTGATTATCGAGCGCAACCGCGCAGCTAGCGTGATTGTGAGCGAACAGGACAAAGTGGTCGCCATTGGCAAACAGGGTAAGAATGTGAAACTCGCTGCCAAATTGACGGGCATGAAGATAGACATTTTTACTATGGAAGAGTTTGAAGAGAAAATGGCCAAGGAACGCCGCACGGTAAGCCACGTAACTGACCTGGACGGTGTGACCGCAAAGATCGCCGAGGTCTTGCGACAGGCTGGCTATACCTCTGTGCAGGATGTCTATGCGGCCTCGGTTGACGAACTCTGCAACCTGGAAGGTTTAGGCCAGAAAACCGCGGAACGCCTTAAGGAGGCGGCAAAGTATTTCTGATGCCAAATAAAAACAGCAGCATGAGCCATAAACCACAGCGAACATGTGTGGTTTGCAGAAGCAGAAAAGAGCAGGACAGCCTGCTAAGCTTCATTCTGCTTCCCCAGGGGATCGTCTTCGATCTCCGGCGCCGGCTGCAAAAACGCAAGTATTACCTCTGTCGATCCCGGCAATGCCTGATGGGGCTTGATAAATGGGAACGGCAGCAATTGAAGCGGAGATTTGCCATTACCAACCATAAACCGGTCTTTTCGGCAGCCGCAGCAGCGGTTGAAGGGGAGAAACGATGAGCGCAAACCCCTCCAATGCGGACAAGATCATGAACCTGATGCAGTTTGCCCGGAAGGCAGGTAAGCTGGTTAGCGGCACCGATGCCTGCCTGAGAGGCATACATTCTCACAAAGTGCATCTGGTGGTGATAGCCGAGGATGCCTCGGAACGGACTTTCAAAAGAATTAACAACGCCACAAAAGACAATGGCGGCAAGATACAAGTGATCAGGCTTGGCTTACAAGCTGGATTCAGCGCCGCTCTTGGCCTGCCTCTGACCGCAGTGTTTGGGGTCGGGGACAGGCAGTTTGCGGACAAGATGCTGGAGTATTACGCTGCCGGCTAAGCGTGGAGGAACAATAAGTGCAGATACGAGTACATGAACTGGCCAAGGAATTGAAGATCAGCACCATGGCACTGAGAAAACACCTCACCGATCTGGGTGTGGTGATCAAGAGCCATATGAGTCTGATCGATGTTGAAGTTGCAGACAAGATCCGGATGAAATACAATGAGCAGATGGACATAGAAAAGAAGGCTGAGAAAGAACGTAAGCGCCTCCATGAGATGCGACAGGCGGCAAAAACTGCGCGAGCCGAGGAAGAATTGGAAGCCAAAGCCAAAGCCGAGGAAGAAATCAAGGCTTCGGAGCCAGAAACCGCAAAGCCGGAACCAAAAGCGAAAGCTACAGCCAAAAAACGTGCTGAAGCCGCGGGAAAAGAGACTGTGGCCGAACCTGTCGTTGAACCGGCTGTGGAAGAAGTTCCTCCTGCCGAGCCCTCCGCGCCTGAGCCAGTCAAAAAAGTGAGACCTCCCAACCGCATTATAGTTCCTTATACCCAGGCAACTCCTGTGGTGAAAAGAGGGCCGCGCGAACCATCCCGTGGCAAGCCCGGCCAGGAAACTCAAAGGGCTTCCGGTAGCGCCAGACCTGATACAAGGCGCAGACCTGAAGATACCAGGAAAAGGCAAGGGGCTCCTGAACTTCCTCCAAAAATCGAACCGATTTCCCTGGAAGTGGGCAGGGAGACCGAGGGCAAAAAATTCGGTAAAGCCAAGATCAGCCACGAAGAACTGGGCGATAAGAGCAAACACATCAAAGCCAAAGTTGACAGCAGCAAAAGGCCAAGGCAAAAGTCAGTTCTGCCTGTTGAAGACGATGCCGCCATCACCCGCAGTATCCGCAAAACCTTGCAAAAAACACCCAAGCGCAAAAAATACCATCGTGAGGCGCAACAGGTGGAAGACAGCGGTTCCACTGAGGTAGTAATCCGCGAGTTTACATCAGTGAGTGAACTGGCCAAGATCATCAATGTAAGTCCGGCAGAAATCATTTCCAAGTTCTTTATGATGGGTCAGTTGGTAACAATGAACCAAAGATTGGATCGCGACTCTCTTGAGATGATCTGCGATGAGTTCAAAGTGGAATTCAGCTTTGAAGATGAGTTTGGCGTGGAATTGATAGATCTGGAAAAAGAGCACTATCAGGATGTGGAAGAGGAACCCCGGCCGCCGGTGGTGACCATCATGGGGCACGTTGATCATGGTAAAACGTCTGTTTTGGACTATATTCGCAACACCAATGTTGTTGCGGGAGAATCAGGCGGAATAACTCAACATATCGGTGCCTATCAAATCGAGATAAACAAACACAAGATAACATTTTTGGATACCCCCGGCCATGAAACCTTCACAGCTATGCGGTCAAGGGGAGCCAACGTGACGGATATCGCGGTAATCGTGGTTGCTGCCAATGAAGGCCTAAAACCTCAGACCAGGGAAGCCATTGACCACGCCAAAGCAGCGGGAGTGCAGATCATAGTCGCGATTAACAAGGTCGATCTGCCTGATGCCAATGTGGATCGTGTGGTGGCGCAACTTCTGGAATATGGAGTTCTTTTGGAGCAATACGGAGGAGAAGTGCCCTGGTGCAAAACTTCCGTTGTTACAGGAGAAGGAATCCTGAATCTGATCGAGATTATACTGCTGACAGCAGAGATTATGGAACTGAAGGCCAAACGCAAGGTTCCAGGTTCGGGTGTTGTAATTGAGTCGGAAAAAGATACCCGCATGGGTTCCGTTGCCACCATCCTGATGCAGGAAGGCACCATCAGCAAAGGTGATATCATCGTGTGTGGAGCAGTCCATGGCAGGATCCGCAAGATAGAGGATGAACGCGGCAATGAGCTCAAATCACTCAATCCCTCTGACGTGGGCAGAATTTACGGGTTAAACGACACCCCCAAGGCGGGCGACTTCCTGAACCAGGTGGACAGTGAAAAAACCGCTCGTAACATCAGCTCTGAACGTACCCTGATCCGCATGGAACGCGAGAAATTCCAAAACAAATCCAGTCTGCAAAACATCTTTGCCCGCATCAAGGACGAGCAGGTTCAAGAACTGAAGGTAATTATCAAGACCGACACTGACGGATCTTGCGAAGCTTTGGCAGACTCCTTCCAAAAGATAAACAATCAGGAAGTTAGGGTGGAGATCATCCACAAAAACGTGGGTGGAATCAATGAGGCCGATGTCAGCCTGGCTTCCGCTTCCGACGCAATCATCATAGGTTTCCATGTGCGCGCCAACCAGCAGGCAAGAAAACTGGCAGAGGAAGAAGGTGTGGAGATCAAGATCTATCAGGTGATCTATGACGCCATCGAGGATATTCACAAATCTCTGGAAGGCATGCTCACACCGGATATCGAGGAAGTTAGCATCGGCGCAGCCACGATCAAGCAGGTATTCAAGATCAAGAAGGTGGGAACCGTCGCAGGCTGCCAGGTGGATCGCGGAGTGATACGCAGCAATTGCAAAGTCAGGCTTTTCCGCAACGACGTGCAGGTGGTTGAGGACGAACTTGCCACTCTCAAGCACTATGCCAACGATGTTACGGAAGCCCGGGCAGGCACCGAATGCGGGTTGTCCTTGAAAAACTTTACCGATATCAAAGAAGGCGATGTGCTGGAATGTTACATCCTTGAAGAGGTAGCCAAGAAACTCTAATGAAATCTTTCCGGATACCACGCTTACAAGAGGAGCTCAAAAAGCTCTTCAATATCACGCTCAGTCAAAAACTGCGGGATCCAAAGCTGGATTGGGTTACCATTACAGATGTGGTTCTTTCCAAGGATCTCAGATACGCAAAGGTTTATTTTTCCCATTATATGAATCCCGCGTCTCATGAAGAGATCAGGGAACAGTTGATAAAGACATCAGGCTATTTAAAAAAACAAATTGCAGGAGCTCATGTTATGAGGACAATTCCCGAGCTTACATTCTTCTATGACGATACAGAAGACAGGGCGGAGAAAGTTGACAAGCTGTTAGCCAGTATTAAAGACAATTATGATGACGAAGACGCTTATGATCCCGATATAGATCTGGATGACTATCTCGATGATGATGAGTATTACGATCTTGATGAGGATGAAGATCTCTACGACGACCTGTTGGACGATGAAGAAGAGGATGACGAAGAGGACGACGAGGACGAAGATAAATAGGTATCGGTCCACACTCATAACCAGGATTTTGCCTGCTGAGGTTCAGTAGCTAAATCAGGCTATTATAGAAGCAAATACAACATAGATAACATGAAAGATACGGGTAAGCTTAAAGAAGCCATAAACAGTCGCTTGCTGGAGGGTGGCAGGATTGGCATAACCACCCACATTGAACCTGATGGAGACGGATTCTGTGCTGCCTTGGGTTTGCAGGCGTTGTTCAGGGCCAAAGGCATTGCCAGCGAGATTATAATTGATGACACTGACTTGGGGCGTTTTTCGTTTTTAATGGCAGATGCCCACCTTGTAAAGTACACTTCCGGAATGGTCTATGATTTGCTGTTGGTACTGGATTGTAATAGCTACAGCCGGGTAGGCGAGCGCGAGGAACTGCTCAGACAGGCCAAACAGGTGATTGTTATTGATCACCATGTGCCGGAAAATGGATTAATCGAGGCTGATTATAGCCATGTGGATATCGACAGTGTCTCTGCTGGTGCCATTCTGTTTCGCATGTACAAAGGTGATTTGGCAGAATTGCCTGAAGATACCAGAATCCACATCTGTAACTGCTTCTATACCACTATCCTCAACGATACGAACAACTTTACGAACGCCAATACCAACGCGGAAACTTTCTTGCTGGCTTCGGAACTGACTTCCATGGGTGTGGATGCCCATGATCTGCACCGCACATATTTTCTCAATCACTCACCCTATGAAATGCGTTACGTGGGCGAGACTCTGGCTGGCATCAGGTTATACCACTCGGATCGAATTCTGATCATGCACAGCACTCTGGAAATGCAACAAAGAAATATGATCAAGCCCGACTCAATCATGAGCGTGACTCGTTGGATCCAGGGTGTGAAGGGAGTGGATGTGATCGCCTATCTGCGGGAAGATGCGGAGGGATCGTTCAAATTAAGCTTGCGCTCACCCGTTTTGGATGTAAACAGAATAGCAGTGGCTTATGGCGGCGGGGGTCACAAAAAAGCTTCTGGCGCAAATCTGAAAGGAGATTTGGCCAAGCTCGAAAAAGAACTTCTGGCTACCCTGGAAGAAGCATTGGGTCAATATGACTCAGCCAGATAGAGGATTTATCCTTATCAACAAGCCTGAAGGCATCACATCATTTGATGTGATACGCTCTCTGAGGAGAAAAACAGGCATCAGGCAGATCGGCCACAGCGGCACCCTCGACCCGCTTGCCACTGGACTCCTGATCTGTGCCCTGGGGCCCTACACCCGGCTTTGCCGCTATATTGAAGCCTGCGATAAAAGTTATATTGCCACCATTAAGTTTGGGGAGAAGACCGATACGGGTGACCGGGAAGGCAAAGTGACCGGGGAATCTGCTCCTATTCCTGAACACATAGATGTGGAAGCAGTTAGCAGGGAAGTGCTGGCAATTACCGAGTTGGAAGTTCCGGCATACTCGGCTGTCAAGATTCAGGGAAAACCAGCCTATGCGTTGGCCCGCCAGGGTGTGAGCCTGGAGCTTGCCAAGAGGCCAACCCGTGTTTCCTGTTTTAAGATACTTGAGTACAAGGCTCCATTTTTAAGTTTTGCCTGTACAGTGTCCAAGGGTACGTACATCAGGAGCCTGGGAGAGTTTATTGCAAGCGTTGCCGGATCTGTAGCCCATACCGTCAGTCTCTGCAGGACCGCCATAGGCGGTGTCGCCTTGGAGGAAGCAATCGCCCTTGATGATTTGAGCCCGGATAACTGGAGCGGAGCTTTGTATCCTGCCACAAAACTACTGGCTAATTATGAGGCACTTTTACCGAATGAGGACGAGTTGGCTATGTTACGAAATGGCCGGACAGTGGCTATGGCTGGTCCCGACAACTCCGTAATAATGCTCTTTGGAAACAACGGAGTTGTGCTTGGTGTGGCCCAAAGACAGTCTGATATACTGTATCCAAAGATAAATCTGAAGCAGTAGATAATGTGTAGTGTATTGAGCATCGGCAACTTCGACGGCGTGCATCTGGGGCATCAGAGGATTCTGCAGCGTTTGGTTGATCTGGCCAAACAGCAAGGCTGTCGTTCGGTGGTCCTTACTTTCGATTCACATCCGGCTTATGTTCTGAACCCCGAGGCCCGGCCTGAGACACTCACCCCGAGGGAAGAGAGGCAGCATCTTCTGACCACCCTCGGAGTGGATAAGGTGGAGTTTATCCACTTTGACAAACGCTTTGCCCAACTCACAGCCACGGAGTTCCTTGAGGATTACTTGATTCCGGTGTTCAAGCCCAGGGTCATCGTGGTTGGCTACGACTCCCATTTTGGCCATAACCGGGAGGGAGATCATAAGTTTCTGGCCAGGTGGTCTGGTCAATATGGCTATGACCTGGAATATATCGAACCGGTTGAGCATGAAGGTGTTCCGGTGAGCAGTTCCCGCATCCGCGAATTGCTCCACGAGGGCAATCTGCAAGAAGCCAACAGCCTGTTGGGCCGTCCTTATACGTTGCTGGGAAACGTGGTGCGTGGGTATGGAAGGGGACGCGCTCTTGGTTTTCCCACCGCCAATATGGGATTGGCAGACCCACATCAACTGGTGCCCCGCTCCGGAGTGTATCTCAGCAAAGTCCAGATCAGGCAGGGAGAGTTTTTTGGATTGACAAATATAGGTGTCAGCCCAACCTTGCGAAATGACGACAAGACCATTATCGAGACATATTTACTGGACTTCTCAGATCAGATCTATGGCAGTCCTCTTGCCATCAAACTGCTCAGATATCTCAGGGAGGAGAGGATGTTTCAAAGCCAGGCTGAGCTTGTTGCTGCCATGGAAGGCGATCTGAAGCAGGTAAGAGCTATGCTCCACGAGGCAATATGAAGCGGTATCTTATTATCCTGTTTGTTCTGATGTGTGGCAATTGCCTGGCGCTGGTGTGTTTACCCGCGAATGGCGAAAGCGTTATAGATGCACCCCATCGCGAATACGATTTTCACTATCATAACAACAGCGATGACTACCATTTCTACGGATCAGATGTATGGGCTGTGCGATTCGATTTCAAATCAGCATATCCCAACCTCGATATCTGTGAATTCTCTGTCAACAAAGCCTTTATCTACCTGCCTCAAACCGGAGATTCCATTACGGTTGACCTGTATAGCGACACAGACGGTATGTTGGGGAGCAGGATCACCGGCACCAGCACTCTTGCTCAAAACAACTACCTGGTATTGGTCTTTCCCCAGGTGGTTCAGGCGGAAGCGCTCTGGCTCAGGGTTCGCTACCCTACCAATTTTAGCAATCGTTTTGTAAGCGCTTCATCTGGTTCCGGCACGCATAGTTATTACTGGAACACCAACGCCATTGAACCTTATTACCAGAGCTTTGCGGCTGCAGGATTCGGCGCGGAATTGCTGTTTGGCGTCGGTGGGGATTTTGTGCTTGGCAGTCCTGACCTGGAGCTTGTTCAGTTCGACCTGGAGGGAGAGCTGTCGCCCAATCAGACGGTTTTCCCCGCGTTTACCATCTACAACCACTCTGATCAGCCGGTTTCAGATGCAGTGGTGAATCTCAATCTCTATTCTCCCAGTGCCGGGTATTCCTTCTTTGATCCCATCCAGATAGGGGGGACGATCCAGCCTCGCTCCATCTTTATTTACAATTCCTCAAGTGCCGGATCAGAAGACCATCAGATCACTTTGCCCGAGTATCCCCTACAGCTAAAGCTGCGGGCAAACCTGAACAGCCCCAGCCTGAGCGACGATCCGCAATTCAACAACACACGGATCATCCACAGATTCAGTTTTGCGGAACCCTATCCCTGCCATCTGGTGGAAAATTTCCTCTCCGGCACAAGCCTCGCAGCCATATTGGGAGCGCAAGACCAGCTTGACTTACAGGGAATAGAACAGCTCAACTACTTCCCCAACCTGAACGATTCTTTGTCCAATGTGGCGTCACAACTCCGCTATAGTTGGTATGGCTTCAATTCGTTGCCGCGGACTGTGTTAAATGGCGATCACCAAATAAACGGTTACAATTCCAACTATCAGAACCAATATGCTTTCCTGGCGGACCAGGTTCTCGCTGAGCGCACCTTTGTGTCATCGTCAAATTGTGAGTTCAGCTACTTTCTGATAAGCGACCAGTTGAACGGAGAGATCACGCTGCGCAATGAACAGACCATACTCTACAATCTACCCACAGAATACAATCTGGTAACCAGCTCCAAGCTCTTCGCGGGCTTGTTCCGAAAGGTCGATCTGGCTGGCAAACAGCGGTTTGTGTTGCAGAGATGGCTGTTGCACGCAGAACCGCTGGGTGGAACCCTGCTTGCTGGTCAGGCTTTGTCGCATAGCTTCAATATCCCCATGAATAATCTGAGCCTGGCGGAACTGGCACAGGACTATCGTGTTTACTATTGGCTGCAATTAGCTGATGGGCACAGAATTATATACTCAGACTGGGCGGATTTTGACAATATCGTATCGGTGGATGAAGAACTGCCAGGCGCTCCCCGGCTGCTGATCAGCTCCAATCCGCTCAGAACCGGATCGGAAATGAAGATCAGCATGCGGGGCGGCCACGCTCTGGATGGGATAAAGGTTTACAATCTCAGAGGCCAATGCGTAATGAATTTGGCAGATCGCCAAAAGGAATACACACTCAACGCTTCCAATTTCCCAGCCTCCGGTGTCTATCTGCTCAGAACGGGCTATACAGACAGGCAGGGGCGCAAACAAAACAGTGTAAACAAAATAATAGTGATTAAATAGAGGACATGGAACTGAACACAAAAATATCTGAACTGCGGGAATTTCTTGGTAAGGAGATCACCAGTTTTTATCTGGTAAGCGAGAAAGAACTGCGCGAGGGTAAAAATGATTATTTCCTCCGCTTGAGGTTACAGGACAACAGCGGCAATCTGAACGCCTACATCTGGAAAGACGCCCAAAAAGAGGCGGATAATTTCTCCGAAGGAGACGTTGTTAAGGTCAGAGCCACCGTTACCAGCTATAAAGGCCAAACGCAACTGAACATCTCCAGGATTCGTTTTGCAGACCATTCAGAATACAATATCGAGGAGTTTCTGGTGGTGAGCCAACATGATCCCGAGATGCTGGCTGAAAAACTCTTCGCTTTTGTGGACAAGGTGGAGAACACGTTTCTGCACAAGCTCCTGGAGAATATCTTCGGCGACAAAGAGCTGTTCGGGCGGTTTTACAATGCGCCAGGGGCAAAAACCTGGCATCACAACTACCTGCATGGCCTTATGGAACACACAGTGGCGGTGGCAACCATCTGCGACTTTGTCTCCGTAATGTATCCGGTAAATTATGACCTTTTGATAACCGGAGCGCTGCTGCACGATCTGGGTAAGGTGTGGGAGTATTCTTCCCAAGCGGCGATCGAGTTTACCGATGTCGGAAGACTGGTTGGCCATTTGAGCCTTTCCGACCAGTATATCTGTGAACGTGCCAAAGAGATAACGGGTTTTCCAGAGGAAGTTTTGCTCAACCTGCGGCATCTGATACTCGCGCATCATGGCGAATATGAGAAAGCATCAGTGCGTCTGCCGCAGACCCTTGAAGCCCTGGTACTCCACCTCTGCGATAATCTGGATGCACAGAGCAAGGGTGTGGCACAGTTGCTGGAATCCGCCGCCCCAGACGCCGTTTGGACCGAATATGACAAGCTGAACAACCGCTACTATCACGTCACGAAAATCTAATCGATGTTCCAAACCTCGGTATTGGCCAGCGGATCAAAGGGCAACGCGATACTGGTGCGCAGTTCTGAAGCGGCGGTATTGCTCGACTCCGGCGTGTCCGCCAAATCCATTTTTAACGCTCTGGACAACCTGCGTGTAAGCCGTTCCGAAATAAAGGCGATCATCATCAGCCATGAGCATTCTGACCATACCCGGGGGGTGGGCGCCATCTCCCGACAGCTCAAGATACCTATCTACGCGAATCTGGACACTTACGAGCGCTGTGCCGAAAGGATTGGCAGACTGGCAGAACCGGTACGATTTTTTGAGACTGGGGACAGCTTTAGCGTCGCGGACCTGCTTATCCATCCCTTTGCCTCATCCCACGACGCCGCCGACAGTTGTAACTTTACGTTCAGGATCAAAAACGAGGGGGAAAGGAAACTGGGCGTCGCGACCGATTTGGGCTATCCTTCAGCTCTGTCTGTCAAGCAGTTATCCCATTGCACCACCCTCGTTTTAGAAAGCAACCACGACGAGCAAATGCTCATGAACGGGCCTTACGACTGGGCTTTGAAACAGAGGATCAAAAGCATCAAGGGACACCTGTCCAATGTGCAGGCAGTGGGTGTGGTGAGCCAGGTCTTGCATCATGGGCTGGAAAACCTGGTGCTGGCTCATTTGAGCGAAACCAACAATAAACCCGATCTGGCCTGGGAAACGATGAGCAGTTATCTGCAATCTATCCGCAGTGAGATCAGGCTGATCGTGGCAGACCAATACCAGCACACGCCTTTGTTAAACGTGTAATATCGATTCACTGTAAGCGATATGGTATCAGTTCGCTATCACCGCCGTAACGTAGTAAAAGCCTGGCGATAACGAGGCCGCGTTGTTGTGTGTCCACTGCGATTGTGTGATCGAACCATCCTCTCCAAAGACCGTGAAGGGGCCTGCGGGGCCGGTGGCACAATAATAGACCAGATAATGGTCCACGTTCACCGGATTGCCAGCCAGATCAAATTCAACGTCACCCCAATCCAGAAAGATATGCGTGCCGTTTCTTGTAATGCTCAGGTTTCCCGGGGCTACGGGGATTCCGGCACCCGGGTGCATGCCGAGCTTGGCTACAAAGATGTTATGGAATCCATTTGGCGGCAGGGCATGGCTGCCAAAAGTGGCGCCGGTTTCTCTATAATACCCGGTCACATAGGCGATGCCGGAGCCATCCACGGCGATATAGTATCCCTCGTCCGGTTTTGTCCCTCCCGCGCTGGCTGCCCAGAGCCAGTTGCCGGAGGGATCAAGCTTGGCAACAAAGATATCATTTCCTCCGACAGCTGTCAGGCTATGGCTGCCAAAAGTGGCGTTATAACTATAAGTTCCGGTCACGTAAGCGTTACCCGAGCCATCCAGGGCAATGCCATATCCCGCGTCACCCGATGTTCCTCCCGCTTGGACTGCCCAGAGCCAGTTACCGGAGGCATCCAGCTTTGCAACAAAAATATCACCGAATGAGTTTGTTGTCAAGGTATGGCTGCCGAAACTGGCGGCGAGGCCAAAAATTCCAGTCACCCAGGCGTTACCCGCGCCATCCACGGCGATGCCATATCCTATGTCACCCGCTGTTCCTCCCGCCTGGACCGCCCAGAGCCAGTTGCCGTTCGTGTTCAGCTTGGCGACAAAGATATCAGTTCCTCCGCCTGACGTCAGGGTCTGGCTGCCGAAAGTGGCGGTGCCTTGAAACTTCCCGGTCACCCAGGGGTTACCCTCGCCATCCACGGCGATGTCATATCCCTCATCATACTGGTCTGGTCCTCCTGCCTGGACCGCCCAGAGCCAGTTGCCATATGGGTCCAGCTTGGCAACATAGATATCCATTCCAGGTCCAAATCTTGTTAGGGTACAACTACCGATAGTAATTGTTTCGCTGTCAGAATGCACGGCCACATAGGCGTTACCCCAGCCATCCACGGCGATACTATTTCCCTCATCAGTGTTTCCCCCTCCCGCGCTGACAGCCCAGAGCCAGTTGCCATTTGGGTCGAGCTTGGCGACAAACATATCACCGTATCCGCTTGACGTCAGGGTATAACTGCCGAAACTGACTGTGCCTCCATAACCCCCGGTTAAATAGACGTTACCCGCGCCATCCAAGGCGACGCCACCTCCCCATTCAGCTCCTGCTGTTCCTCCCGCCTGGACCACCCAGAGCCAGTTGCCGTCGGGGTCCAGTTTGGCTACAAACATATCATACCATCCGTTTGAGGTCAGGATATGGCTGCCGAAACTGACGGTGCTTTCAAACCTCCCTGTCACATACTGGTTGCCCTGGTTGTCAATCGTTATGGAAATGCCTTCATCATAGCCAGTTCCTCCCACGCCACGCGCCCACAGCCAGTGGGGTGCCTGCGCACTTAAAACCGCCACTCCGCAGAGCAGCACACAACACAAAACCAAGCTTTGAATCGTCTTCATTTTTACCTCCTGAAGACAGTTTGATGCTCTTAAGCTAAAATGGTGGGGCTTGCCAAATATGTCAAGTGAAATAATAACGATTCGATTCTTTACTTTACGGGTGGTTGTTTCAAAGGACTTGATCACTGGTCAGGCGGTTCACGTAAATCAGCGCGGATAACATAAGGGCTGCCGAAGTCCGTTCGGCAGAGGCAACGGAGTTGCCTGTTTGGAAGAGACCTCCGGTCTCTGTGGCAAACGGACTTTGCCACCCCTGGGCACTGGATCCCTGGTCAGGTGGTTCACGCAGATAAACGGGGATAAAAAGCGCGGATTCTCTCGGATTGGGGTTATAAAGAGGGCGGTTGCTTTTGGGTCTGGTGGTTGTTTCTAAAAGACTGGATCCCGGGTCAAGCAAGCTTGCCCGGGATGACACGGTGTATGGTCTTGCGTGGTTTGTTTCAGGGGAACCTTTCCACCATACCACCATTTCACCAACATTCGTAATTAAAGCAAACAATATAGAATTACATTCACCATAAACAACGGCAATATTCTGCATATTCCTTCATAGCGCCCTCCCTTGCTGCTCCTGCATTTGGTGCCATCATCCTTAGGTCATCCTTATAAACTATAAGGATGACCTAAGGAAAATATAGACTTAGCCCACCCTGTCAAATGAGGGTAAATAGGTGATCAATCAACGCTCATTAAATATATAAAGGTTATCCAAAACAATGGTGACGTGCAAGTGGTCACGTGGCTGATACTGTTTAGCATGCATTATTATAACTGGAGATCATTTTTCCATTTTATTTTCCACAGCCATTTCAAAAGACTGGATCCCGTGTCAAGCCCGTGATGACACGAAATGTAGTCTGGTGTGTTTTGCTTCGGGGCTGGCTGGTTGTTTCTAAAAGACTGGATCACGGCTCGCAGGCCGTGATGACACAGAATGTAGTATGATGTGTTTTGCTTCGGGGCTGGCTGAAAAGCCTTCTTGTTTTACCATAGTAATCCGTAAATCAGTCTAATCCGTCAATCCGTATAAGATTGGCATGCCAGGCATCATACGGATGAAACGGATTACACGGATTAACGGATAAATCGTTTTGCCAAGTGTTCATGGCACCTTTATACCTTCCCATGGACATTCCCAAAAGACTGGATCCCGGGTCGGGCGGTTCACGCAGATATACGCGGATAAAAGGCGCAGATTGGCGCGGAGAGGGGCCATGGGGTGCATGACGCGGTTTTTGGGTCTGGTGTAGCGTTGTTTCAGGTCGGGTGGGAACGCCTTCTTGTTTTACCATAGTAATCCGTAAATCAGTCTAATCCGTCAATCCGTATAAGATTGGCATGCCAGGCATCATACGGATGAAACGGATTACACGGATTAACGGATAAATAGTTTTGACCAGTGTGTTCATGGCAACTTTCCACGGCCATTTCCAAAAGACTGGATCACGGCTCGCAGGCCGTGATGACACGGTTTTGGTCTGGGGGTGGTTTGTTTTGTTTTGGGCTGTGCCGTCCTCCGCGTTCATCCCTGATTAGCGAACCAGAATCTTCGCCAGGGCAACTTCCAGGTCGCCATTTTTAAGGTTTTTCTTCCAGTGGGCGCGCAAGCGCAGTTCCGGCACCAAAGTCTTGTCTCCGCAGAGGATGTAGCTTTCACTGGCGGGGCATTTCTGTTTCAGAAAGTCTCCCAGTTCATTGTAAAGCCGCTTGATCGAGTTTTCATCGCCCAGCCTCACTCCATAGGGTGGATTGGTCACGATCAGCCTGCCTTCCTGCCTATCCAAATCCTGGAATCTGGATGCCTTTAGTTCCACCAGTTCGCCATAGGGAAGGCTGGCAAGGTTTTGCCGCGCGATTTCCACATTCCTGAGCTGAATGTCAGATCCCTGGATCAGTCCTTCCGGCAGGGGTTTGATCTGGCTGTTGGCTGCTGCGCGGATTTTTTCAAACAGCGTTGCGTCATGGTCTGGCAGAAACTGGTAGCCGCTATCCTTGCGCAGATAGGATGCCGGGACGTTGCAGGCGCTCATCAGGGCTTCCGCCAGGATGGTGCCCGAACCGCACATGGGGTCCAAAAAAACGCGGCGCTTGTCCCAACCGGAAAGGTGCACCAGCAGCGCGGCCAGGGTTTCCTGCAGGGGAGCGGGTCCGGCCTGCCAGCGGTAACCGCGTTTGTGCATGCTTTTTCCACACAAATCAAGCGAGATGGTGGCTTTATTGTCTTTCAGATGCAGGTTGAAAAATAGATCCGCGTCCCTGGTGCTGAAGTTTGGGCGTTGGCCGCCCCGTTCCCTGAAACTGTCACAAATCGCGTCTTTCAAAAGCTGCCCGGCATAGAGGGAATGGGTGATCTTGCTGCCACTCACGTTGCTTTGGATGCCAAAGGTCTTTTCCACAGGAAACAGGCCGGGCCAGTCGATCAGTTCCCTGGATTTTTTGTAAAGCTGTTTCTCGGTGTGGCATACGAAGCTTGCCAGGGGCGCCAACACCCTCTGTATCAGGCGGGAGGAGATGATGACGCGATACAGGGCCGCTTGGTCGCCGCAGAAGCTGAATCCTCTGGGAACCGGCTGCATGATCCTGGCTCCCAGGCCAGCCGCTTCATCCGCGGCGTGCCGCTCCAGACTTCCGGTCACGATGGCAAAGTATCTTTGTTCGCGCAGGTATTCATATTCGTTCATGCCCTCACTTTGGCGCGGAGCCGTGCCTGTCAATTAAAAATCTGAAACTGACCGATAGCCGCTATACCCGAAATCAAGGCCGGTTAAGCAAGAGAAGGGTAACGAACCTGTGCTCTTGCAGCACTATTCAAACGGAAAAGCGGTCAAATGCCCCACGATCAAGGTAGGGCTTGAAGCAAAGGGAAAAAATATTTGTTGACAGCATCAGAGAATGATTTATCCTTGAACATATGTGAGTGATATTTGCATGTTTTGCATAGATTTTTATTCGAGTTACAGCTTGTCTTTGATCAAGTTGTTATGTGTCAATAGGATGACACGTATTTTATGTTGCCTCAAAGGAGCTTGCAGATGAAAAAGGCATTATTTGTGATCGTCGTGCTCTTCAGCGCGATGTCTGTTTTTGCGCAGAGCAGTTTTTTTGAATCCGAACTGGCACGCAAGACAGACCCCAGAATTCTTGAGTTGATCAGGCAGAATAAACAAGATCGGACAGCCCCATCCTTTAACTTTGATTCCTCTCCCTACAATCTGCCGGACGCGGTCGATCTTGCAGACCCACAGTGCGGGCAGTTCAATGAGGATGTCCCCTGGTTAAAGGATTTCAGCCGCCATATTGACAACCCCGGCGGCAATCAGATCACGCTGTCCATAGTGGGTTCAGAGCATTTCATCGTAACGCAGCCAGAGCCGGGAAATCCCCTGTTGCTGCGCTTTCAACCCCAACCTGCCAACTGGTATGGTTCGGAATTGCTGATCATCACTTTGACGACAGTCGATGGCAAGACCAGAGAAGCGATCAGAACCGAAGACGCCGCCGTGATCCGCATCAATGTGGCATCGGTGCCCGATCCGCCGCTTTGGAGCAACCTGCCTGCGGGCAACATCTTCCAGACTCCGGAAGAAACCGCGCTGCTGATAGATTTCAGGCAATTTGTGGACTGCGTGGATTCTCCTCCGGATAGTTTTGACCTGTTTATCGCTCCGGCTGAATTTCCCATCACGGTTTCCCAGGAACCCGGTTCAAACGGGCATCTGGTGACCTTTACCCCGCATCTCGATTACTTTGGAATTGCCACCTATCAGGTGACGGCGGTTGACCGTTATTCCAACGCCCTGAGTAGCCAGGAGATACATATCCATGTAACCCCGGTCAACGACCCGCCCCAAGTGACCGGAACGCCTGACACCGATCAGATTTTCCTGGATTTGAATGAATCTGTGCAGGCTTCAGTGATTGCAACTGACCCCGATGGCGATGAACTGACTTATGCCTGGCTGCTCAATGGAGAGCTAATTTCCACAGGGACAAGCGTTGACCACGTATTTACCCAGCCGGGCTATTTCAACCTTGTGTGCAATGTGTCCGATGGCACCGCTACCACCAGTATCAGTTGGAGTATTTCTGTAAGGCCGGCAGGGCCAGGTTTTGATCCCGCTTTCGGCACCTACACTTCCCCGATATACGTCACTATTTCAGTTCCCGCGGGATTTGAAGGAGCCACGATCAACTACACTATGGACGGCAATACGCCAGGCGCGGATTCGCCGGTTTATAGCGGGCCTATCCTGGTGGAAAGCTTTGCCGATCAGGAACATGTGGTGACGATACTGGCTTCATACACACATCCCGCTTATCCCACTTCCGCCGTTTGGGGTGGGGAATACCGGATCACCGGCACCGTTTCCGATCCTGTGATATTGCCTTCCGGAGGCTTGTATTATACCCCGGTCGAGCTGTCGGTTTCCAGCAGCAACACAGGGGCGGCAATCTACTATACGCTGAACGGCGAAGACCCCCAGGCTGGCGATCCCGGCACTTATCAATACACAGGCCCGTTCATGCTTCCCGGCTCGGGAAATATAACGGTCAAAGCACAGGCGACACGAGCCGACTGGTTGCCAAGCGCCGTGGTGCAGGAGGTGTATCAGATCACTGGCACCGTCGCGATCACATCCCACACCATGACCCCTCCTCCTCTGCCGGACGGGGAGTTTTACCTTGTGGAGCCGGGGGCGTCTGTGGCTGTGACCATTGCTGATCTTGCACTGCAGCCAGCCGATGCGGTTTTATATTACACCCTGGATAACAGCCTGCCAGGCCCCGACAACCCCAACGCTTTCATCTACACTCCGGGCAGTTCCATTCAACTCACCAATCCAACCTGGATCAGCTTCAAAGCCTATCTGAACAATTGGCTGCCCAGCCAGACCGTCAGCTATTACTACGATGTCCGCACCAGGGTGAAAGTCAATACCTTTGCCAATGGGACTGTTTTCGATCCTGCCCCTGGCTTGAGCACCACACCTGTAAATGTGAGTATCAGCACCAATACCGCGCCTGCTGGCGCATCCATATACTACAGCCTGGACGGGGGAGACCCTGATGAGCTTACCGGGACGCCCTACACGGAGGCCATCTCCCTCTCTCAGAGCACAACGGTCAAGATTATAGCCTACTATCCGGGACTGTATCCCAGCGTCATCCACTCCGGTTACTTTGAAATCACGGGAACCGTGGCAGCGCCGGTTTTCGACCCTCTGCCCGACAATTATGACAGCCCCCTGGATCTGAGCATGAGCTGCTCGACTCCACTGGCGGATATTTACTATAGCCTGGATGGCTCCGAGCCGGCCCAGACTTCTCCCTCCTCATTCCTCTACACTGGACCTGTAGCCCTCGGTGTGGGAGAGCATTTTGTGCGCGCCAGAGCCTTCAAGGCAAACTGGGATCCCAGTCCGATCAGCGAAGGCCAATACAACATCAGTGTGTTACCTCCGCCGGTGTTCGATCTGCCGGAAGGCCTGTATTACGAACCGATCGTGGTTCATCTGTCAGTGCCCACCGTTGATGATGCATCCATTTATTATACCACAGATGGAGAGGATCCAACCCAGGGCTCAAACCTGTACAACCCATCCCTTGGCATACCTGTTGGGGCTCAGACAACCATGACCATCAAAGCCATTTCGGTGAAGACGGGTTGGGCGACCAGCGCGGTCTCACAGCGGGAATACCGGGTGACCGGTACTGTGGCTACGCCTGGTTTCAATCCTGATGGAGGAGTTTTCACCACCGCAGTGTCGGTGATTATCTCATCTTCCACACCCGGCGCGGTGATCCGATATACACTGGACGGGCAGGATCCCAGCATGGAGTATGGCTCCACCTATGAGGCGCCGCTGACGATCAGTAGCAGCGCAACACTCAAGGCACGGGCTTACAAGGTGGACTGGCTGCCTTCGGAGATACACGGCGCCGTTTACACAATTTTTGGCAACATTGCGGAACCGGAATTCACCCCCGGAGCCGGAACCTATACAGCCCCTGTGGAAGTGTATATCTCTGTTAATCCCCCGGATGCCTCTGTCTATTACACCACCAATGGAAGCACGCCCTCCGAGAGTAACGGAACCTTGTATGTGGCCGGTAATCCTGTTCTGATCAGCGAAGATACTTTGTTAAAGGCAGCCGCGTTCAAAACGGGCTGGAACCCCAGCAATGTAGCCTCGGCTCAGTATGTGATCACGGGCATGGTCAGCTCTCCCGTATTCAGTCCAAGTTCTGGCCAGTATGGCGGCGCGCAGACGGTGACAATATCTGTAAATCCTCCCCAAGCCACCATCGTCTATACCCTTGATGGCAGTGAACCGACTCTGACCAATGGAGTAGTATATTCAGGACCCCTGACAATAGAAACAAATACGATAGTAAAGGCCTTTGCCTGGCTGGAGGGATGGGATCCTTCCCCCGTTGCTGTGGCGTCCTATGTGATCAACGGTGCGGTGGGAACACCGGTCATCAGCCCTGCTGCAGGTTATTACAACACTCAGCAGCAGATCAGCATCACAGCGTATCCAACAACAGCCACGATCCGTTATACCCTGGATGGCAGCGTGCCAACCGCTGATAACGGCGCGGTGTATTCCGGTCCCTTCACCATCAGCCAATATACAATGGTGCGGGCATACGCGTATCTGGAAAACTGGCTGGATTCTGACGTGGCGATGTCTGAATACTTCTTTGTAACCGCCAATCCGGTGATAACGCCTCCTTCAGGCACCTTTGCCGACGCTCAGGTCGTGACAATTGGAGTGGCAACGGCGGGAGCCAGTATCCGTTACACTCTGGACGGAAGCGAGCCTACGGCGACCTATGGCCTTGAATACAGCGGGCCGTTCACGGTCTCTGCGAGCGGCACGGTTAAAGCGATCGCTTACAGAACCGGCTGGATAAGCTCGAATGTGGTGACCAATACCTATCTGATCAATGGCCCTGTCGCTGATCCTGTCTTCAGTGTACCCGGAGGCGACTACTTCTCCAGTTTCTCAGTTGGAATCACCGTTTCGCCAATGACGGCCAGCATCTATTACACTCTGGATGGCAGCGAACCAAGCAATGTGTCCGGAATCCTCTACACCGCTCCGATAGAGATCAATGGAAATACAGTCGTTAAAGCCAGGGCTTATCTTGCCAACTGGTTGCCATCCAATGTAAGCAGCGTGACCTACAACCTGCATGCCAGTCCTGTGAGTTTCAATCCGCAGGCAGGCAACTATACTACCGCCCTGTCTGTGCAGCTCAGCACGGTAACCCCGGGGGCTACGATCAACTATACTCTGGATGGATCGATACCGGTTCCCGGTGTGAGCGCAGTGTTCGATCCCGCAAACCCGATCCATCTAACGGACGATGCCACAGTCAGGGCAATAGCCTCAAAACCGAACTGGTTCAATTCTCAGGTCACATCGGCTGTATATGTGATCGATATTCCCCTGCCAACGGTGGCTACTCCGCAGATTCTGCCTGCAAGCGGTGTTTATGTCACCCCGCAGACAATTACCATCACAACTGCAACAGCAGGGGCAAGCATTTACTACACAACCGACAATACAGAGCCGAGTCCGGTCAATGGAATGGTTTATACAGGCGGTTTTGTGATCTCAGACGATGCCATCATCAAAGCCAAGGCTTTCCTGGATGGTTATAATCCTTCTTTGACTAGCACCGCCCAGTATATCATTGCCATACCGGTGGAAACCGTTGCCACCCCACAATTTGATCCGCCTGCCGGAATATACAACCAGCCCGTGGATGTGGTGATCACCACTGCAACTCCTGATGCAACGATACGCTATACCATAGACGGAACTGAACCGTCTGCGGAGATTGGCACATTGTATTCAGGTCCGGTCAACATCACCGAAACGGCCACTGTGAAAGCGATTGCCTTCAAGACTGGCATGAATAATTCACTCATATCCAACGCCAGCTATGTGATCAATATTGTCATCCCGACCGTGGCAGCGCCCATGTTCTCGCATCCTTCTGGCACCTATCAGGAGCCAATCTCGCTTACCCTAAGCTCCACCACGGCTGACGCGTCTATCCGCTATACCACTGATGGCACTGATCCTTCTTCCACTCAGGGAATCTTGTATGGCTCACCTATTGTGATTCCCGGTAATAGCTCGTTATTCATCAAAGCGATTGCCTACAAGGATGGCTGGCTACCCAGCTCGATTGTATCAGCCAACTACAATGTGACCGGCTCCGTGGCGGCAGTGCAGTTCAGCATTCCCGGCGGTATCTATACCAGTGCTCAGACTTTGGTTTTGAGCACTTCCACCGCAGGCGCTTCCATACGCTACACTACCAACGGCGCTGATCCGACCGAAACTTCTCAGCTATATAGCCTGCCGATCCAATTACCCCTGAACAGCCAGACCACTATCAAGGCCAGGGCATACAGGCAGGATTGGACTCCCAGCCCGATAACCCAAAACACCTATACCATTACTGGTCAGGTGCAGATTGCCGCACCACAATTCAGTGTTCCTTCTGGCACCTATACCAGCCAGCAAGTTGTTAGCATTGGCAGCCCTCAGCCTGCGGGAGCAGTGGTGCGCTATACCATCGATGGCACAGACCCCACCGTTGCTTCGCCAGTGTATACGGAGCCAATAGTAATACCATTGAACAGCACCCTGACGCTCAAAGCCAGGGCATACTTGGAGAACTGGTTGCCATCCCCGGTGTATTCAGCAAGTTATCAAATTACTGGCCAGGTTATTCTTCCGGCGGTGCTCTTCAACCCGCAGCCGGGGGTTTACCAGACAGCCCAGTTGATTACCCTGAACCCAGCTCAGTTGCCAAGCGACGCTGTGTTACGCTATACTTTGGATGGCAGCGAACCCAGCCAGAATTCCCCGGCTTATCAAAACCCCATCACCCTGCCCCTGAACAGCCTGACCACCATCAAGGTAAAAGGATTCAGGACAGACTGGATACCGAGCGAGACAGCCCAGGGAACGTTCCAGATTACAGGCCAGGTGGCTATCAACCAGCCTGTCTTCAGCCCTGCCCCTGGCGTTTATACCACAGCGCAAAGCATTACAATCAATACCGCCATACCGTCGGATGCCCAGATTCGTTATACCACAGATGGCAACGACCCCACGGAGGCTTCCACGCTGTATTCCGGACCCATTCAACTTGCCCTGAACTCCAACCTGACTCTCAAGGTCAGGGCGTTCAAGGCCAACTGGACTCCCAGCCCTGTCTATACAGGTGTCTATAGCACAACTGGTTCAGTAAGCATAGTGGAGCCGGTTTTCACACCCGCTCCAGGCACCTATAGCACGCCCCAGCTTGTGTCGATCAACACCACAACCTTGCCCGCCAACGGAGTGATCCGCTATACAACCAATGGCAGTGATCCCACGGAAAGCTCGCCTGTTTACAGCGCACCGATTGCCGTTGGCACTGGCACCACAGTAACCATCAAGGCTCGCGCGTATCTTGCCAACTGGAATCCCAGCCCGGTATATACAGGAGTTTACACCGTTACAGGCCAGGTTACTATCGCTGAACCTGTATTCACTCCCGCGGGAGGCACCTATACAACAGCCATTTCGGTGGCCATAAATACTTCAACCAATCCAGCGAATGCCACAATCCGTTACACTACCAACGGCAGTGAGCCCAACAGCTCATCTGCCGTATATTCCGCCCCTATTCAGGTAAATCAAAGTATGACGATCAAGGCGAAAGCCTTCCACTCCAACTGGCAGGACAGCGAAACATATACAGCCAGTTATGTCATCACTGGCCAGGTAGCAATAGCTGAGCCTGTGTTTACCCCTACGGCTGGCACCTACACCACAGCCCAGAGCCTGGTTATCAATGGTAATGTAGTCCCTGAGGGAGCTCAGATTCGCTACACCCTGGACGGCAGCACGCCCAGCACCAGTTCCCCTCTGTATTCAACGCCCATCCAACTTGAGCTCAACACCAACTATCAGGTACGGGTGCGGGCTTTTGCAACGGGTTGGGATCCAAGCCCAGTTTACTCGGCCAATTACCAGATCACCGGCACCGTTGAGATTCCAGAGCCTGTCTTTACTCCTGCGTCAGGAACATATACCAGCGAGATACAGGTGGTGCTCAACACCCAGACACTGCCGTCAGGGGCAACGCTTCGCTATACGATCAGCGCAATGCCAGGCGGGATCGAGCCAGATGAGAGCTCGCCGGTTTATACCCAACCCATCCAGCTTAATTTGAACTCAAACAACATCATCAAAGTGAAAGCCTTCAAAGCTGGCTGGACGCCCAGCCCAACCTATACAGCCCAATACACCATCACTGGCCAGGTGCAGATCATACCTCCCTACCTGACTCCGTCTCCCGGAGTGTACACTTCGCCACAGGCTGTTTCCTCTCCAGGATTAACCAACCCCACCGGAGGCACGATCCGCTATACAGTGGATGGAAGCACACCCACAGAAAGCTCGCCGGTGTTTGACACACCCATCCAGATTGGTTTGAACACCGTGGACTTCACGATCAGGATCAGAGCCTTCAAGGATGGATACATACCCAGCGATGTGCTTACGGGAGTGTACATTGTGACCGGACAGGTCCAACTGGCGCAAGCTCCCTTCACCCCTGGGGCTGGAATTTATCAGACAGATCAAACCGTAACCATTGCCGCGCCAATCCTGCCAGCCCAGGCGGTATTGCGCTATACAACCGATGGCAGTGAACCAAGCGAGTTATCGCAAGCCTATGTAGCTCCCATCAACCTGCCTTTGGGCTCGGTCACCACCATCAAGGTCAGGGGTTTTGCCCAGGATTGGCTGCCCAGCGAAACGGCTGAAGCACAATACACCATCACTGGAACCGTTGCCACGCCGGTGATCTCGCCCCCGGGTGGAGAATATGCCACTCCGCAAAACATCACGATCAGTTGTCCCACGCAAGGTGCGCTTATCCACTATACTCTGGATGGCAGTGACCCGACTGAAAGCTCAGCCCTCTATGAGGAACCCATCATCATTGGCAACTATGAAACCAACAAGGTTGTTAAAGCCCGCGCCTTCAAACAGGATTGGATCCCCAGCGCCATAGCCAGCGAGACCTATTCTGTTTTACCCGCACCGATTTCTGTGAGTGCCTACTCCTATTCAGGCTACATCAGCCTGCTGTGGGATGTTCCCAACCAAAGCAGGGCTTTGCAGGGCTTCAACGTTTACCGCAGAAGAAGCACGGAAACAGGCTTTGCAAAACTAAATACCGCCCCGGTAAACTCTCAGATGAACGGGCTATACTACTACAACGACTATGACATAGACATGAACGTGACCTACGAATACCGGATAACGGCTGTCTATGACGGACAGGAAAGCCCGCCCAGCCAGGTTATCACGGAGTTCTACCAGTCAGCCGGATTGGAGATCAGCGCCGTTTCCTGTGCCTATCCCAATCCTGCCGTGGACAACACCACCATCAGGGTGGTGCTCAACCGCAACCAAAATGTGCAAGTATCAATAACAATCTACGATTTTGCCGGAAAGAAGATCAACACCATCATGGTTCCCGCGATCGACAACAACCTGATCGAAAGAACCTGGGATCTGTGTAATTCCAATTGCATCAAGGTTGGCCGGGGCACTTATTTTGCCCGGGTGGTGGCAAACGACAACGTGAACCGCGCCGAGCATGTGATCAAGATTGCGGTGAAATAAGGAGATTACCATGAAAAGAAACTATATAAACAACTCCGTTCTTTGTGCAGCGCTCTTGCTGCTTGCCCTGCCTTTGTTCGCTGCTGACATGAATAACTCCGGCGCGGCTTTTATCCGCATGGGAATCGGTGGCCGGGTGCTGGCCATGGGCGAGGCTGGAGCGGCGATCACAGACGACATAGGTTCAGTTTACTGGAATCCCGCCGGGCTTGCCCATCTGCGTGATTTTGAGGTGGGGACGACCTACAACTTCGGCCTCGATTTTGACCGCACCCACACCTTTGCCGCCTTCGGAACGCGCCTGCCCCTGGGCACGGTCGCCTTCTCATGGGTCAATGCTGCTGTGGGTGACATCGAAGGCTACGTGGATGCGGATACACCCACTGGCACTTTCTCCGACAGCGAACACAGCCTGGCTCTCAGTTATTCCAACTACATTGGCAGACTCAGCTTCGGAGTGACCCCTAAGATCTATCTCAGTACCATCGATGGGGAAACCGAACAGGGATATGGCCTCGATGCCGGCCTCAAGCTTGATCTTGGACGTTACCTGCAACTGGGGACGATGGTTAGGGATATCACCGGTGAATTTGCGGAAGACAAAGTTCCCTGGCAGGTATCGGCAGGATTGGCTGCCAATCCTTTGGGTGGCATCACTCTGGCTGCCGAAGTCAAGATGGAGCAGGATGAAAAGCCTTATCCCTGCCTGGGTGCCGAATACTGGACTGCCATCGGCAAAGACCCGGAAGCGGATTCCAAGCTCACAGTTACCAAGGTCAGCGAGAAAAGCTCTTGGGAAGACGCTTTGGCCAATCTGGAAACCGGAATCCGCCTGGGATATAGCAATGAGAGGCTCTCTGCCGGAACAGGCTTTCGCTTTCGCAACCTGCAACTGGACTATGTGTTTAGATTAAATCGCCACGACTTGTTTGCCGATGACCACATCATTTCAATGATCCTCAGATTCTGAGGATTGGAGGGGAAAGCTCAATGAAAAAGTTATGTTTCAGCCTGCTGCTTCTGGCTTTGTTGGCGGTGTTGGGAGCGGTGCCGGGTGAACGCTACGCGCGTGAAGGACTGGACCTCTTTCAAAGGGGTGAATATCAGCAGGCGTTGAACAAGTTTCTGGCTGCCGATCGTTCCGCCAATGGCACCGTGGCCGATTATCATTACTGGCTTGGCAAGCTCTACCTGGCCGTCGAGGACTCTGTCAACGCGAGGATCAGGATGCAGCGTTGCCAACAGGCTGGCGAAAGCCGGTATCTGGAGGAGGCCAGGGAAATCGAACGCATCCTCACCCGCCAGCGCAGCATCTTCAGCAAAGCAAAACTGCGTCCCATGCCAGACCACTTTAACAGCCCCAATTCGGATTACGGGGCAGTGGTCTCCCCGGATGGCAAATACCTGTATTTCACATCCATGCGCCCGGCTAAAAAAGCCAAGGAAAACATCTGGCGCGCGGAGATTTTCCGCACGGGATATGGCCGGCCGGAACTGGTGGAAAATCTTTCCACCGACAAAAATGAGTCGCTGGGCAGTTTTGGGGAGGCAGGCAATCTGGCCTGGATTGTGGGAAACTTTGAAAAGAACAAGATCGATGGCGATATCTATTCGGTCGATCTGCGCGACAGACAGGCGGTTCCGGTCAATGCCTCGCAATTCAATTCTTCACAGGTGGAAACTCACCCGATGTCCTTCAGGGACAATCTGATGTTTTTCGCTTCCTCACGCCCTGGCGGTTATGGCGGCATGGACATCTATGTATGTGAAAAGATTGGCGGACAATGGACAGAACCGATCAATCTGGGTCCCGTCATCAACACCAGCACCAACGAGCAGACTCCATTTTTGGATTTTGACGGCAAAACGCTTTATTTTGCTTCCAACGGTCACGCCGGGTTTGGCGGATACGATATTTTCAGAGCCTATCGATTGGGTGCAGGCTGGCAAGATTGGTCTGTGCCAGATAATCTGGGAATGCCTTTCAATTCTGTGAACAATGACCGCTATTTTTACCGGATTCCCCTCAGCAATGAAGCCTATATCAGTTCAGACCGCAAATTGTCGGACTTTGAAAACATCTATCATCTGACTCTGGAATACGCTTTGCCAGCAAGTTATCTGGTGAAGGATGCCAAATCCGGTATGCGCGTGGTAGAAATCGCCCCCATCCAAACCAGTGCCAAACCAAAGACCGAAAGCGTCAGTCTTTGGGACAAACTGAACCAGGGATTGGAGGTTCTCGATACCGGGCTTAGGCTCACCGAGCCAAAGGTGGATTTGCAAAGGCCACCGGCGGAAGGCAGCGATGAAAATGTTTTGCCTCCTGTGGAATCTTATACCGGTGCATTGGAGTTGATGCCAGCCCCCATACAGATCGATGGCTTGGTGCAGGATGAACAGGGTAACCCTTTGCCGGCGGACGTCGAACTGGTTTACACCCTGGAGGGTGAAAGCGTAAAGGAACTTGTCTCCGCCGATGCGGAAGGACGATTCACCTTCCAGGCGCCCATCGCCTCCACCTTCAATCTATACGCCAACCTGGATGGCTATCTTTCCCACGGGGAAGAGTTTACTCCCTCCGGACAGGAGGAATCGATTCAGGCGCGCCTGGTGCTAAAAAAACTGATCAGCAACGCCCCTGTTTCGTTGAACCCGATCCTCTTTCAGTATGAAAGCTCTCTGCTCGACGCGAAGCAACAGCTTATGCTCGATGAACTTATCGTGGCAATGCTGGAAAACCCCAGGCTGAAGCTTTTGATCAAGGGATATGCCAATGACGGGGGTTCCAAAACCTACAATCAGGAACTGTCGGAAAAGCGTGCCGCGGTGGTGGCTGAATACCTGATCTCCAAAGGCCTGTCTGCCGAGTGCGTTACCACCGAAGCTTATGGCAACAGCAAGTTTTCCGGCGCTGCCGAGGCGATTGACCGCCGGGTGGATTTGGAACTTTACAGGTAGATAGCTATAAACACCGCTCTGCTGTGATGGTTGCGGACTGATCCTTTGCCGCAACCATCCCGGTAGCGAAACACTCGTAACACAGAATGAATCTTCCTGCATGGGAAATATTATTTTTGTCAACAAAACCTGGAGCCTGGCAAGTGCCATTTCCTGCCGCTAATAAAGGGCTATCATTTGCAATTACAATATGTTATCCCATCATCCTTAGGTCATCCTTATAAATTATAAGGATGACCCCAGGTAGACCCACTCCGGAGAGGGGAATGCAAATGAGGGCCAACCCCTCATAATATATAGGTGCTACGATAAAACCGTGGAAAGGTGGAAAGGTGGAATGAAATGAGCGAAAACAGTGCTGGCAGGTCATTTGAAGCCTGTTTTCCCGGGCAAAAAGACGATAATCCTGGCATCTATGTCAGAACAGCTCCGTAACACGCTGTTATATAAGCAGATAAAAACTGAAAATTAACTGGGTTTATTCTTGACAAAAAACCCATATCTGTTATTTTAGCAACCAGATATGGATTGATTTTTATGTGGGGCAGCAGCCAAGCTGAAAATCAGACAAAACAACAGTGTAATATTTTAGGAGACAATAGAATATGACAGATAACAACTACACTGCAAGTAACATCAAGGTCCTCAAGGGCCTTGACGCGGTGCGCAAAAGACCGGCAATGTATATTGGCGGCACCAGCGAACGCGGTTTGCACCATCTTGTTTATGAGGTGGTGGATAACGCGATTGACGAAGCCCTGGCAGGTTATTGCGACCAGATCAAGGTAACCATCACCAGCGAAGGAGAGGTCGAGGTCGATGACAACGGCCGCGGAATTCCGGTTGATATGCACAAGGAAATGAACATTCCCGCTGTCCAGGTGGTGATGACGGTACTGCACGCGGGTGGAAAATTCGATAACAACTCCTACAAGGTATCCGGTGGATTGCATGGCGTGGGAGTATCGGTGGTGGTGGCACTTTCTGAATATCTGGAAGTGCGCATCCATATGAATGGCAAGATCCACTATCAGCGCTACGAGAGAGGTGTCCCGGTTACTGATCTGAAAGTATTAGGCGAAACAAACCGTACCGGCACCGTGATCAAGTTTAAACCTGACCCCACTATTTTTGAGACGGTGGAGTTCAGTTTCGATTACCTTACCACCCGTCTGCGCGAGCTGGCCTTCCTGAATAAAGGTGTGCGCATCATACTAATGGACGATCGCAGCAACCGGAAGCATGACTTTAAATATGACGGCGGAATCGTTGAGTTTGTGAATTACCTCAATCAAAACAAGAAGCCTGTGGGAGCTAAACCGATCTATATCTCCGCCACAAAAGAAGGCCTTGATTTTGAACTATCGCTGCAATACAATGAGGGTTACCAGGAAAACATCTACAGCTTTGCGAACAACATCAACACAACCGAGGGCGGCACGCATCTGAGCGGTTTCAAAAGTGGCCTGACCCGTGCGGTCAACACCTATATCAAAAATGCTGATCTGCTGAAAAACGAAAAGGTTAGCCCGACGGGTGAGGATATCCGCGAAGGGCTCACGGCCGTTGTCAGCATTAAACTCACCAATCCGCAGTTTGAGGGGCAGACCAAGACCAAGCTGCAAAACTCTGAAGTGGAAGGCTTTGTGAACTCGGTGGTCTATGAAAAACTGATGACTTACTTTGAGGAGCATCCGGCCGAAGCCAAGAGCATTACCCTCAAAAGCATCATGGCCGCCAGGTCGAGGGAGGCTGCCCGCAAAGCGAGGGAACTGACCCGCCGCAAATCGGTGCTAGAAAGTGGCTCCCTGCCTGGCAAGCTGGCTGACTGCACGATAACCGATCCCACCAAGACAGAGCTTTTCCTGGTTGAAGGAGACTCCGCGGGAGGCAGCGCCAAACAAGGACGCGACCGCTCGTTTCAAGCCATACTTCCGCTTTGGGGAAAGATGCTGAACACCGAAAAGTCCAGGGTGGACAAGGTGCTCAACAACGATAAGATCCAGCCGATTATTCTGGCCATCGGTGCCGGTATCGGACAGGATTTTGATGTGAGCAAGATACGCTATGGCAGCGTAGTGATCATGGCTGACGCGGACGTTGACGGCGCCCACATCAGCACTCTGCTGCTCACCTTTTTCTATCGCTATATGAAGCCCCTGGTCGAACGCGGGCATGTTTATATTGCCAAACCTCCGCTGTTCTTGGTGCGCAAAAACAAGCAGAAAAGATATGTGTTCACCGAGGAAGAGCGCGATGCCGCGATAGCGGAATTTGGGGAAAAAGGTGTGTTTGTCCAGCGCTACAAAGGACTGGGTGAGATGAACCCCGAACAGCTCTGGGAAACCACAATGAATCCTGAAACGCGTACGATGATCTCCGTGAAAGTGGACGACGCCATCGAGGCCGACCGCATCTTCACGATCCTGATGGGCGAAGAAGTGGAACCGAGGCGTGAATTTATCCAGGCCAACGCCAAGTATGTGCAGAATCTCGATATTTAAAGGGAGCGGAAGAGAAAAATGGACGATAAGACAAAGATCATCAATGTACAGATAGAAGACCAGATGCGCCGGGCTTACCTGGACTATTCCATGAGCGTAATAGTATCCAGGGCGCTGCCGGATATCCGGGATGGCCTGAAGCCCTCTCAGCGGCGTATCATATACGCCATGCACGAGTTGAATCTCTCGCCTGGCGGGCACTTCCGCAAATGCGCCAAGATCGCTGGCGACACCTCTGGTAACTACCATCCCCACGGTGAGCAGGTGGTGTATCCGACCCTGGTACGCCTGGCCCAGCCCTGGAATATGCGCTATCCGCTTATTGACGGACAGGGTAACTTCGGCTCCATTGATGGAGATCCTCCTGCGGCCATGCGTTACACCGAGGCGCGTCTGCAGAAAATAACCCCTGAAATGCTGGAGGAACTGGACAAGGACACGGTCGATTATACTTCAAACTATGATGAGACCCGCAAAGAACCCGTGGTTTTTCCCTCCCGCATACCCAACCTGCTGGTTAACGGCTCTTCAGGCATCGCGGTTGGGATGGCCACCAATATGCCTCCCCACAACCTTAGCGAGGTTTGTAACGCCGTGATCGCCCTGATAGACGATCCTGAAATCGAACCCCTGGATCTGCGCCGCTATATAGCGGGACCGGATTTCCCCATGGGCGGATTTATCCTGGGAGCCGAAGGAATCAAGGAATATTTCCTGACTGGCAGGGGCAGGCTGGTTCTCCAGGGTGAAGCGGAACTGGTGACAGGAGCCAACGAACAGGAATCCATCATCATCAGATCCATTCCCTATCAGGTTACCAAGACCCTTTTGATAGAGAGAATAGTGCAGTTGGTGAAAGACAAGAAGATCGAAGGCATCAGCGACGTCCGGGATGAATCCGGGCGGGATGGCATGCGCCTGGTGATCCATGTGAAGCGCAACCACGATGGCGCAACGGTGCGGAACCAGCTCTACAAATACACCCAGTTGCGTTCCACCTTTGGCGTGATCAATCTTTGCCTGGTGGATGGCGTGCCCCAGGTTGTAAGTATGAAGGACATGCTCAACAACTTCATAGAGTTCCGGCACGATGTGGTGTTGCGCCGTACCCTGTTTGAACTCAAAAACGCACAGGACCGCCTCCACATCCTCGAAGGCCTGCGTATCGCTCTTGACCATCTTGATGAAGTGATCGCTACCATTCGCGCATCTCAAACTCCCCAGGAAGCCAATGAGCAACTGCAGGCGAAGTTTGGCCTGTCAGAGATACAGGCCAAAGCGATCCTGGATATGAGGTTGCAGCGCCTGACAGGCCTGGAACGCGAGAAAATCGAGAATGAGTATCAGGAACTGTTGAAGCTGATCTCCCGCCTTCAGGCTCTGGTGGAACACCGGGAATTGAGGATGGAGCTGATCAAACAGGAAACCGCGGAGATTCGTGACAAGTTTGGCGATGTCCGCCGCACCAGGATCAAGGAAAACTACACCGGGAATCTTTCCGATGAAGACATGATCGCCGATGAGCTGATGGTCGTGACCATTACCCACGACGGTTACGTGAAACGCCTGCCCGTGGATACATACAAAGTGCAGGGCAGGGGCGGCAAAGGGCTTACCGGCGCCAATCTCAAGGAAGAGGATGCAATCCAGTATATATTTGTGGCTTCCACTCACTCCCACATCCTCCTCTTTACAGATCACGGGCGTTGCCACTGGCTGAAGGTCTTCAAAATTCCAGAAGCCGGACGCACTGCAAGAGGAAAGGCAATTGTCAATCTGGTGCAGTTTCAGGATAAGGAAAAGATCAAGGCCTTCGTGACTTTGAGAAATTTCCATCCCGAACAGAATATCGTTATGTGCACACGCAACGGCACGATTAAAAAGTCACCTGTCTTGGCTTACAGCCGTCCCCGCAGTTCAGGAATCCTGGCAATCAAGCTGATGCCGGGCGATGAACTGATCGACGCCCGCATTACTTCAGGAAACGATGATATAATCCTGGCTACTAAAAACGGCTATTGCAACCGGTTCAGTGAAAAGGATTTCCGTGCCACAGGCAGGTTTACCCGCGGAGTACGGGGCATCAGATTGCGGGATGAAGACTATGTGATATCCATGGGAGTTATCTCTCAGGACGATATCATAGCCAATGGTAACGGCTCCGGCAAAACGATCTTGACTATCAGCGAAAACGGTTATGGCAAGAGGACTGCAATCTCTGAATACACCACAACAAGGCGTGGAAGCAAGGGTGTGATAACCCTCAAGACCACTGAACGCAACGGATACCTAGCGGCTCTGATGATCGTTGACGACAGCGAAGACCTGATGATTGTGACACAGGATGGAATGATCATCCGGCAGAAGATAGCCAATATTAATGTCATCAGCAGAAACACGCAGGGAGTGCGCCTGATCAATATAAACGATAATGACAAGGTTCGCGACATCACCGTGATCCAGGCAGACCCGGATGAAGAAAGCCTGGATAAGGAAGTTGAAAAGCTAAAATCAGCCCCTCACCAACAGGAGTTCATTTCAGAAGATGAAAACCTGGAAGAGGAAGATGTTGAAGACGAAGTCGATATCGACGAAGAAGAACCGGAAGAAGAATAAACCCAGATAACGTAAATACCCCCTCTCTTTTGCGGGAGGGGGTTCTTACAGGTACAACTATGAAAGCACGCAATTCTTGCTGGATGAGGGTGGTTTTGTTAGGAGCCTGCATTGTTGAAAATCAGTCGAGCAATAAAAGCCTTGACAGATTTGGCATATTGTGTTCAATGAAAGACAAACTGGTGGAATGCCGGTGAAAACGAATTCGGGAGACTCAATTGTTACTACAGAAGTACTTTGAGACCAGGCTGGACAAGGTTGAAGCCAACCTCAAGCATTTCGTTGGGACAGCATCTGGACCAGCTAAAGAACTGAAGAAAGCCATGCGATACGCTGTCTTCAGCGGTGGAAAACGCTGGCGTCCGCTATTGTTACTGGCTGTGTATGAGATGCTGGCAGGCGCAAAGAAAGCAAAGGGATTCCAGGACGCGCTCCATGCAGCCACGGCTGTGGAACTGATACATAACGCGTCGATAGTGCACGATGATATGCCCATGGTTATGAACAGATCAGAGCGTCGCTCCAGCCCCGCTTTGCATCTGAAGTTTGACAATACGATTGGTATCCTTGCAGGAGATGCTTTGTACACTTTGGCCTTTGAGGTGCTGGGGTATATTTCGAATCCCCAAAAAGCTCTGGAATGTCTGAGAATACTTGCTTTGGCCGCTCAGACCTATGGCATGATGGGAGGACAGATAGTTGCCTTGGAAAGCAAACGCAAGGTAATGAAGATCAATGTGCTGCGCTATATTGATATGAAGAAAATAGGCTCTCTGCTTCAGGCATCCGCCGATATGGCCTGTGTGCTTGCCGAAGCAGACGATGCCACGCGTCAGGTGATGAACACCTATGCCATGAACCTGGGTATGGCCTATCGCATGATAGAAGATATTGTGGCAGACTACAGCCGGGGAAGCGACGGGCTTGATTTTGACAGCGAATACGTTCCAACTTCCAGAAACACATACACCGGTTTACTGGGGTTCGACAAGGCTCGGGCCGCGGTGGAACGGCTTTTGGACGAAACTAACAAGATGATTGCACCCTATCCGCATAACGATGTTTTGCTCGAGTTTGTGCAAATGATCAAGGAGAGAATGCCCTAAGTAATGATCGATGTTCATTGTCATTTACTCCCCCAAATAGATGACGGATCCGATTGTGCTGAGAAATCGCTTCAACAGATGAAGCTGATGGATGACGGGGGTATCACGGATGCCTTCCTCACTTCCCATTTCATGCGCGGTTTATACAAGTATGAACGCTCGGATTATGATAAGAAACTATCCGCCATGCAGGCTAAGTGTGCGGAAAATGGCTTGAAGTTGCGCCTGCATCCAGGATTCGAGATATTCGTTCAACCCAATATTCTGGCAGATATCGAGAAGAATAACCTGGTGATGGGTAACTCGCGGTATGTAATGGTGGAATCCGATTTGAACGGGTTGCCGGAAGATTTTTACAATTACATCTTCCCCCTCCTGCGCAAAGGATACAAGCCGATCCTGGCACACGCTGAACGGTATGTGAGTATAATGAAGCACCCCCGGGACGCGCGGCATCTGATCGGCAACAATATCTACATTCAAATCAACTCTGGAAGCCTGTTGGGGCAGTATGGTGAAAAAGTCCGTCAGACTGCGTGGATATTGATGCGTAATGGTTGGGCTCATCTTATTGGATCAGACGATCATGGCCGGGTGCCATACGGATCATATTTCAAAGCCCTGGAACTTCTGCGGGATGATCTTGACGAGCATGTGGTGGAACTGCTGTCCACCGAGTTTCCGCAAATGATCCTGGACAACAAATCCATACCCTACAAGTATGTGTACATACAGCCGAGCTATTCCCATTCCCATCGCCGCAAAAAGAGCCTTTGGCGCAGGATATTCCATTAAATGCCGAGGCTCTTGATAACAGGGATCACCGGCTTGATCGGCAGGTCGGTATTGCGTTCGATTCTGGCTGAAAAGCTGGACTTTGAAGTTATAGCTTTGGTGCGTCCGGGGACCGAAACCAAACGTTTTGCGGAATTCCAAAATGACGTGGAGATTGTCAACCTGGATTTGGCAGATATCCCTGCCCTGAAGGATTACATCTGGAAAAATCGCTTTGATTGCATCCTGCATATTGGGGCATTACGCGGAGGACGCAAGTTTTCACGCGATGAATATCTCAAAGCTAATCTGCACAGCACCGAGCAGTTTGCGGAGTACTGTCTGGAAAACCGTGCCAAGCTGATCTTCTGTTCTTCAGTGGGAGTTTTTGGAGCCATTCCCGAGGAATTGCCCGCCAACAACGAGACGGAGCGCAATCCCGATAACTATTACCACTTCACCAAGATAGAGTCCGAAAAGGTTATCAACCGGGCAGTGATGAAAGGCCTGAATGCAGCCATTTTGCGGCCATCGATCACCTATGGCACGGGAGACAAGGGATTTCCCTATCAACTGGTGCGCCTGGTCAGTATGAACAGGTTCCCCTTGATTGACAAGAGAGTGTGGATTCATCTCTGCCATATTGACACGATCACTGCGGCTTTCACCTGGCTGCTGAAAAACGAGTTTTCCCCGGGTTTGAGCCTGAATGTTGCCGACCGTGACCCGGTTCAACTGAATGAGTTGGTGAACTTTATCTCACGCCAGGTACACGGTGCCAATTATCGCGGGCTCTTTCGCTTTGACCGTCGCTTTTTCAGGACGGGGGAATGGCTTGCCAAAAAGGTGAAAAACGAGCTCTGGGTGAGCCGCTTCCAACTTATTTCGCGCTCCTGGTTCTACCAGGTGGATCCTACCTATGAGCTAATGCGCCTGCCGGAAACCTTCACCATCCCGGGGATACAGATCGTTATCGCCGAGTTTCTGGAGAAATAATGGCCATTCCTATCATCAACGACTGGGAGAAATACTTCACAGATAACCATGAAGGATTGGGCTCTTCATATGAGCGGGTGGTCATTAATAACCTGCTGAAAAGAACTGCTGATAGGTATGGGGTGAAAAGCGTTCTTGAATCCCCCTCTTTTGGATTTACCGGTATCAGTGGCATAAATCTGCTTTCGCTGGCCGATCTTGGCATTCGGGTCTATTTGGAAGACCACGATGAACACAGGCTTGATCTGATCGGCAAGCTATGGAGTGAACTGGGGAGACCTCTGCAAACTGCTTATAACAGAGATTACCGCAAGCTGGACTATCCGGATTCCAGCATTGATATGTATTTCTCGTTCTCAGCGTTATGGTTTGTGCAGGATCTGCCTTGCTTTTTGCAGGAAGTAAGCCGCGTTACGGCCAAGGTGATATTCATCAGCGTTCCCAACATCACCGGGCTCGGATATAAAATGCAGATTAAAGACTACTCTCCCCAAAAGTATCCTGATTTGTGCCTGGGTAATATCGACCGCAAGTCCATAATCTTTATCCTGGGCAAGTTAGGCTGGAAACTGCGTGAGGCGGGATGGTTCGATTGTCCTCCCTGGCCGGATATCGGTATGGCCAAGGAAGATTTGCTGTCAAAGTGGCTGCCGGCGTCGCTCGGTTCCCTGATCCGTAAAAGAGGCAGTGCCGTCCGCAGAGCCCCCTTGTCGATACTCGATCACTACGCAGGCAAAGATCCTGACTTCTCTGCCAGGATGATGAAGCATAATTGGCTGGAGAAGTTCGCACCACGTGTCTGGAAGAAGTATTGGGCTCATCATTACCACATGGTCTTTGACCGGGACCAGAAGTAAACGTATCAGGATGAAGTTATCCCGCAAGCGTCTGCTGTCTTTACTCCTGGGGCTTGCTGTCGGGCTGCTGTTGCTTGCTTTGTGGTTGAAGTTTATCGATATCGACCTGCTGATTAGCAAGATCAAACAGGTGCGCTTGGAACTGGTGGTCTGGGCGTCGCTTTTTTACCTTGGGGCTTACCTGATCCGCAGTTTGCGCTGGAATCTCCTCCTGCGAAAGGATGTGACGCTGTCCTGGGGACGCACCTGGCTCTATAGCATGGGGGGCAACTGGGTGAACTATGTTATTCCGATCCGGTTGGGAGAACTGGTCAAGGCCTGGTTTATCAAGCGCAACCATGGAATTCCGATTTTGAGCGTCTTGCCATCCATTTTCATAGACAAAACATTCGATACTGTGGGCATTTTCTTTGTGTTGGCCATGCTTCCCTTTTTGGGCTTAAAGTTTTCCGGCGGTATGATCGCATTGCTGTCCTTGCTTGCCCTGGTTTTTGCCCTGTCGCTGATCGTGTTGCTGCTGGCTGCCCGCCGTAAAAAGGGGGTGGTGGGTTTCATAAAAGGTTTGTTTGCCTGGTTGCCAGGGTCTGCCAAGGACAAGATCAACCGCTACATCGAGATATTTATCAGCGGACTGAACGTTTTTGAACACCGTTGGACCAGATTGCTTTCCGCGCTTGCCCTCACGGCTTTGGGGGTGCTTTTGGATGGGCTATATTTTTACCTGCTTTTTCAGGCGTTCAACGTGCAATTGCCTTTCCTGAAAGTGCTGTTTGGCTACACGCTGATCAATCTGTCCTACGCTCTTCCCCAGCCTCCAGCCCAACTTGGAAGCAATGAATGGATGATGATCATTATTTTTTCTGTTGGATTTGCATTGACAAGACAGGATGCCTCCGCGATTATGGCGTTCGCCCACATGCTTACTGCCTTTTTGATGAGTGTTGTGGGTATTGCGGCAATCGCTTTGAGCGGCCGCCAGATAATTGCAGCTATACTTAGTGGAGATAAGATTTATGAACAGTGAGACAATGATACAACGAGTCACAGAGCTGAAGACGGCAAAAGAAGAACTGCTGAAACAGATCAGGAAAACCATTATTGGCCAGGATAAAGTGGTCGAGCAGGTGCTTATCGGGCTTTTTGCCAATGGCCATATGCTCATCGAGGGAGTGCCTGGCCTGGCAAAGACCCTGCTGATCTCCACCATTGCCAAAGCCCTGAACCTGAGTTTTGGACGCATCCAATTCACTCCCGATCTAATGCCCTCGGATATCACCGGCAGCGATATTTTGGTGACCGGAAGCGATACCGGAGAGCGCGAATTCAAATACATCAAAGGCCCCATCTTTGCAAACATCATCCTGGCTGACGAGATCAACCGCACTCCCCCCAAGACCCAGGCGGCTCTGCTGCAAGCGATGCAGGAGTATCAGGTCAGCAGCGGGAACACCACCCGTCCCCTCGATCTGCCATTCATCGTGATGGCCACCCAGAATCCCATTGAGCAGGAGGGAACCTATCCCCTGCCGGAAGCGCAGTTGGACCGCTTCATGCTTTATATCGGTATCGACTATCCCTCCTATGAGGAGGAACTGGCAATAGTGCAATCAACCACAGGAACCCAACTGGATGAACCCCAGGCTTTGCTTTCAGCAGAAATGATCATCCAATTTCAAAACGCCATCCGCAATATGCCACTTTCTAACCATGTGCTGGAATACGCCGTTAAACTGGCACGCAGTACCCGCCCCGGCGATCCCGGAAGCAAAACTGAACTCAGGAAACTGATCAACTGGGGAGCCGGCCCCCGTGCCAGCCAGTATCTGGTATTGGCGGCAAAGGCCAGGGCGGCTTTGGATGGAAGGCTCACCCCGGCCGAAGAGGATGTGCGCGCAGTGGCGGTTCCTGTGCTCAGCCACCGTATCCTGATATCTTTTGCTGCTGAAGCGGAAGGTATCAAAGTGGGCGAGATTATCAAACAATTATTGGAGTAACCATGAAAATCTACTCCCTCATCATCCTGTTGCTCTGCCTGATAGTCGCTTTGTCGGCCATCGATGACAGATATCTGTATCAACTGGCTCACTTCAAAAACATCCAACCCTATATGGTTGTCTGCAGCGAAGACCAGGTTGTGCTTAGCAGCCAAAATTACTTGTGGGCCTATTCCATCTTCAATCCTTTGCAACCACGTTTGGAAGGAGTGTTCCATTCAGCTTTCCGGATAGAGGATGTGAACGTCCTGGGCAGCAATCAGATCTATATCTGCAGCACGGAGCCCACCAACCAGATCAGCAGCGTTGACACCCTCTCCAGCCCAGGCAGGATCTACTTTACCAATCAGATCATCGGCGACAGGATCACCCGGGAAGGCTCAATCCTTTATGTGGCGGATCGCTTCAAAGGGATCGACATTATCGATATCGGCAAGGGTGGGATGCGCGAGATCAAATCCACTTTTTCTGAAAAATGGGGCATCCGCGATTTTATCGCCCAATACCCATATCTATATGCACTGAACGACTTTGGCCTGGTAACTGTGGATATCAGCGACCTCCAGTTTCCCATGAGCATGGGTGTTAATTACGAGATAGCGGATGCCACGGTGCTGGCCAAAAATGGCGACATCGCCTGGATCGGCGCGGGTAAGAAGCTGCTGGCCATAAACATGACCGACCTCAAGCATCCCAGGTTGATCTTCCAAACCCGGCTTTCCAATGATATCCTGGACTTGGAGATCAAGGATAACCGGCTCTTTGTGGCACTGGGGAAAGGCGGGGTCAAGATATACAATATTTCCAATCCCTTGAAAGCGGAGGATCTGAATACGATCTACCCCCCCACCACCTCTGTCTACGACGTAGCTTTGGACAAGGATCTGGTTTTCCTCGCCTTGGGCAAGGACGGCTGGATGATCTACCAATACAGATAGAAGCGGAGTTTTACCATGCGAAAAGTGTTGATAGCAAGTTTTGTGATCCTGCTGTTGGGTATTTGGGGATGCAAAACCAAACAAGACCAGTCTGGAACGGTGGATTCTTTATCTGTACCTGTGTCCGAAAACCTTCCCGCGGGGGAGGATATGGCTCCCCTGCCGACCACTGTCACAACCCTGGAAGAAGCGGTGGCTTTGTTTGAGAAGGCCAAGATCAAATCCGACATAGACATTGCCGTTGAAAAACTCAGGATGTACAGCTATCGCAACCAGGGGGAAGCGCAGTTTTATCTGGGCAAAGCTTATCTGGAGGGCAAAGGGGTGGATAAAAGCCAGTTGGAAGCCTATTATTGGTTCACCATTGCCGCCAGAAACGAGTACGTCCCAGCCAAACAAAAGATCAGTACAATCCACCAGCATTTCAGCAAAAACGATTTATTTGAGATTTCAAACAGGGCTGACGACTGGTTTGAAAAATACAAAGGCCGTCACTAATGGTCTTGCAGTAACAAGGACAACAGGTTTCAACCGTCTGCTTTATCGCTCAGTTCTATCCAGCGCTGTAGCTTGATATCGTGGTCTTTCTGCAGTTCTTCCAGTTCCCTGCTGATTTTTAAGTAGTCAAGATGGTTCAGCGAGGAGTTTTGAGACGACAGGCCCGTTTCCAGCTCTTGGATCTTCTCTTCCAGAGCCGCAATCTCCAAGCCCAACCGTTCAAACTCCCTCTGCTCGTTGTAGTTCAATCCTTTCTGGATTCTCCTGGGCCTGGCTGCGGTGGCTGACCGTTCCTTTTCTTCAGCCTCTTCCTTTTGATACTTTTTCACCAACAGATAGTCGGAGTAATTGCCGGGAAATTTGCGTATCGAGGTGCCCTCAAAAATAAAGAGATAGTCCACCGTGCGGTCCAGAAAGAAGCGGTCGTGCGATACCACCAGCAGGCAGCCCGAAAATGCGTCCAGGTAGTCTTCCAGGATTTCCAGGGTGCGGATATCCAGATCGTTGGTGGGTTCATCCAGAACAATGAAGTTTGCCCCAAACATCAGCGATTTGAGCAGATACAGGCGTTTCCGCTCACCTCCGGACAGCGAACCCAGTTTTTGGGTCTGCATCTTGCCATCGAACAGGAATCGCCTGAGCATTTCCGCCGCGCTCACTTTGCTGCCGTCGCGGGTTTTGATTACCTCCGCGTACTGGGCGATATAGTCATACACGCTCAGGGTGGGATCGAAGCTTTCATCCTCCTGGCGGTAATAGGCAAAGTGGGTGTTCACCCCCACCTTGATCTTTCCCTGGTCGGGTTCGACCTCGCCGACAATCATTTTCAAGAGTGTTGTTTTACCGCAGCCATTTGCTCCGATGATCCCAATGCGCTCCAGAGCCTGGAAATTGTGGTCGATATCCTTGAACAACACATTGGATCCATAGCTTTTACCCAGACGGTGCAGTTCCAGGATGGTCTTGCCCAGGCGGTCGGTCTGAAACGAGATGTCCAGATCCTGGTTTGAGATCAGGTAGGATTTGGAGAGCAGTTCCTTCACCCTGTCCACATGATTCTTGGGTTTGGTGGCGCGGGCTCTGGCTCCCCGGTTCAGCCAGTCCATTTCTTTTTTCAGTTGCGCCAGACGGCGGGTTTCCTTTCTCTGGGAATCGGTTGCCCTGATCATCTTTCCCCGCACATACTCCGTGTAGTTGCCTTCATACAGGTAGCATTGGCCATGATCCAACTCCAGGATCCGGTTACAGACCGCGTCCAAAAAGTAGCGGTCATGGGTTACGAAGATAACCGTTTTTTTGGCCTCGGCCAGGTAATCCTGCAACCACTCTATCGTGTCCAGATCAAGATGGTTGGTGGGCTCATCCAGTATCAGCACATCGGGCTCCTGCACCAGCACCCTGGCAAGGTCGGCCTTGCGCCGTTGACCGCCAGAGAGGAGGCGCAGGGGTTTTTCATATTCATCGATCCCCAAGGTGCTCAGAATAGCTTTGTAGCGGTGCTCCTCGTCGTTCTCTGCAGCTACCGCTTGCTCTGGCATGATGTATTCCAACAGCCGCTGCTCTTCATCCAGGGGGATGTCCTGCATCAGGTATCCGACCTTGATCCCTTTACGGAGGATGATTTCTCCCGTGCTTGGATCCGTGAGGCCTGTCAGCAGCCTGAGCAGTGTGGTTTTGCCACAGCCGTTCACGCCCACCACCCCGATCTTATCCTGAGCGTGGATGCCAAAGTTCAGACCGGAAAAGATCACTTTGCTGCCGATCTGTTTGGAGATGTTGTTTAAGGTGATGACGACTTCGTTTTGCATGTAGTCCCGGTACCCAAGTTTGGCGTCCCTGAGGCGATTCGAACGCCTGACCTTCACCTTCGGAGGGTGCCACTCTATCCAGCTGAGCTACAGGGACGCAGGTTATCCTGAGCAGGATTTTGCAGGCTCATATTCTGTCAACCACTTTTGGGATGTGAGTGATTCCTATAAGACTGGATCACGGGTCAAGTCACCCCAACAAACTGCTTCACGCTTTGGCGGGTGCCCCGACAGCCCGTGATGACATATAATATAGCTTGGTGGACTTGTTTCGGGAAACCTTTCCACCTTTTCACCAGAAAACGAATAGGACGCAAGCAAATTAGCGTTACATTCGCCAAATACAACGGCAACCTTCTGCATAATCCTTCATAGCTCCGTCCTTTGCTGCTACTGGCTTTGGTGCCATCATCCTTAGGTCATCCCTCACCGGGTTAAGGATGACCCCAGGAAGACAGAGACTTAGCTGCCTCTTACGAATGAGGGCGAAATGCCCCCGGACAAAGCGATGCCACCGCAAAACATCTCCACTTTTAGTGCAAAAAGCCCGGCAGATAGCTCTACCGGGCAGGGGTCTTCTAACTGGATAGTTTAGATGAAGTCTTTGAGTTTGTCCATGATCTTGTCTTTTTGCACCAGGCCGATCAGTTGTGAGGCGACAGCGCCTTTATGGAAGACCAGCAGGGTGGGGATGGACATGATCGAGTACTGGCCGGCTATCTCGGGTGAAGCATCGATGTTGCACTTGACAACCTTGACCTTTCCCTCCAGCTCAGCAGCCAGTTTTTCCACTGTGGGGGTGAGCGCTTTGCAGGGACCGCACCAGGGAGCCCAGAAATCCACCAGGACGGGGAGTTCAGATTCCAGTACTTCGGCGGCGAAATCTTGTGAACTTACTTCTTGCATTGTTTACTCGACAATAGCGAGGATATCGCTTTTGGAAAGGATGAGCAGCTTTTCGCCTTCGAGTTCGATCTCTGTGCCGGCATATTTGCCATAGAGCACCATGTCGCCCACCTTGACTATCTTTTGCAGATCTTCATCGGTGCCGACGGCGATCACTTCCGCCATCTGGGGTTTTTCCTTGGCTGTATCGGGGATGATGATTCCGCCCACTTTCTTTTCCTGGACGGTCTCGGTCTTCACAACCACATGGTCTTCAATAGGTTTCAGTTTCATGATTATCCTCCATCGTTATTTATTTTGAACTGATTATATTATAATCACAGGGGGTGCTATTAGCAAACAGCTTTTTGGAGTGCTAAGATTTGTCAAGTCCAAAAATCGGCTTTTGCGGTTGATGTTCCTTTGTTCAAAAGCAATTCTATGCAAAATGAACATTTCCCCGGATTCACAATGCTTTGCCAGAACTCAGCTCATGGCGCAGGAAGCCGTTGAGCATGTAGAGCACGGTGTCGAACTCTTTGTCTCCCGGGATGATCAGATCGGCGTTTTTCTTGGTCGGTTCGATGAATGCCAGATGGGAGGGCTTGACGGTTTCCAGATATTGGTTGAGCACGCTTTCCACGCTGCGCCCGCGCTCCAGGATATCTCTTTGCATGCGGCGTGCCAGGCGGATGTCCGAATCTGAATCCAGAAAGATTTTTAGGTCGGAAAGCGCCAGCAATTCCGGGTAATAAAGGGCAAAAATGCCTTCCAGGATGATCACGTCCGCCCCCGCGATGCACAGTGTGCCTTCGCTGCGGCTGTGGGTGGCGAAATTGTAGTCTGGCACATTGACCGCTTCGCCACGCAGCATGGCTTTGAGGTCGGAGATCAACAGTTCCGTGTCGATGGAATCCGGGTGGTCAAAATTGGCGCGGGCGGCTTCCTCGCTGGACAGATGGCTGAGATCCTTGTAATAGTTGTCGTGAGAGAGGATCACAGATTTGAGGCCTGTGATGCGCCGTCCGATGGCCCTGGCGATGGTTGTTTTGCCGCTGCAGGTGCCTCCTGCGATAAGGATGAGGCGAACGTTGTTGCTTGTCACTCTATTCTCCCTTGATGGATTCATCGCTGCGTCTACGGTCTGCGCGGGCTTCGCTTTCACTTGCCGGCAAACTCTTCCAGCAGGCTTACGATTCTGGCAGCCACATCGACCCCAAACAGATCCGGATGTTCGGCGGGCACTGTGAAAGATGGAATAGCGGCCGGGAAATTGGAGGAATCTACGGGCAGTAGCAGATTCCAGCCGCTTTCCACGGTCTCGATCCACTCAGTTTCTGAGCGCAGGGTAACGCAGGGTTTGCGGATGATGTAGGCTTCCTTTTGGATGCCGCCGGAGTCTGTGAGGATCATGTGCGCGGCCTGCATTAGGGTCAGGAAATTCAGATAGGACTGTGGTTCGATGAAGACCAGATTGCGGAAGCGGTCTGGATCGAGCTTTGCGAGCACGTTGCGGGTGCGGGGATGGACAGGGAACACGATCGGTTTGTCCAGACCGTTCAGTCCAGTCAGGATCCTGTCCAGGCAAGCGGGATCGTCCACGTTGTAGGGGCGGTGCAGGGTCAGCAGATAGTATCCGCCTGGATCCAGGCGCAGGTCATTCAGCACTTCCATGCTTTCCGAGGCGAGTTTGAGCCCCAGCTTCAGGCTGTCCACCATGATGTCCCCAGAGAGCCGGGCTTTGTCCTGCAATCCTTCGCGCCGCGCATTGTCCATTGCGGCGGAGGTGGGGCAGAGCAACAGGTCGGAAACATGATCTGCCACCACGCGGTTGATTTCTTCCGGCATGGCGCGGTTGAAGCTGCGCAGGCAGGCTTCCACATGCGCGGTTTTGATGCCCAGTTTCACCGCCGTAAGGGCTCCGGCTAGGGTGGTGTTGGTGTCGCCATAGACGATCACGACATCAGGCACATGCCTGCTCAGGATAGGCTCCAGGGCTTCCATGATCTGGGCTGTCTGCAAGGCATGGGAGCCTGAGCCGGCATTGAGGTTGTAATCCGGCGCGGGAATGAGCATATCCCTGAAAAAGACGTCGTTCATCTGGATATCGTAATGCTGGCCGCTGTGGATGATCAGCTCCTCGTGCTTTTCTCTTAGCAGATGTGACAGAGGGGCAAGCTTGACAAACTGGGGCCTGGCTCCCACAATCTGGACTAAACGCATGGGTTCTCCTCGACATTGATTGTGGCGCAATAATTGTGTTTTGGCTCTTTGTGTCAAGTTTTCCATAGCATTATCAAGAGAATGGAGTAACTTATTAGAAAAAGATGGACAAATAATAGCTATTCATAAAAATGGTTCTTAGTATCCAAGATGAAAAACAAAGGAAACAAGCCGAAATAAATGAACCTTACAGAATTGATCAGAATGTATATAACACCAGAACGCATCAATGTGGCTTTGCGGGTGGTAATCGCGCTTGGCATTGGCATTCCAGTCATAATCCTGATACGGAAGCTTGTCACCCGGATGGTCAAGGGCCGCCTTTCCCCTCAAAGCGAGCAGTTGATTGTGCGGGCGGTTTATTTTCTCAGTGTGTTGATCCTGGTGGTGAGTGTGCTCAATGAATTCGGCTTCAAGCTTTCAGCTTTATTGGGAGCTGCCGGAGTGCTTGGCGTGGCAATCGGTTTTGCTTCGCAGACCAGTGTTTCAAACATCATCAGCGGCATCTTTCTGATTTCGGAAAAACCCTTTGTGGTGGGCGATTTTATTGAGGTGAACAAAATCCGCGGCAAGATCGAGAGCATCGACCTGCTGTCTCTGAAACTGAGGCTTCCTGATAACAGCTACGTTAGGGTGCCGAATGAGACCATGATCAAGACAGAGGTAACAAATGTGACCCGTTTCCCCGACCGCAGGGTTGACCTGAATGTGCTTGTGGCTTACAAGGAAGATCTGCACAAGGTGCTGGAAGTGCTGAAAGAGATAGCCGCCAGCGAGCCCCTGGCTTTGCAGGAACCAGCTCCGATAATCGTGCTGGAAAGCTTTGGAGAATATGGCATAAATATATTGTATGGCGTCTGGGGCAGATCGGAAGACTTTTTTGGTCTCAGATCGCAATTGATCTTGCGTGTCAAAGAAAGCTTTGCTGCGCATGGAATAGAAATCCCCTTCCCGCATTTGTCGCTTTATGCGGGATCAGAATCAGAACCGATAAAAATTACAACGAAGGAAGTGCAAAAATGAAGAAAAAACCCATAATCAAAGCCATCATTTTTGACCTTGATGGTACCCTGTTGGATAGCTTGCGGGATATCGCCGACAGCATGAACAACGCTTTGGCCGATAGCGGATTACCAGAGCATCCCGTGGAGGCGTATAAGGACTTTGTGGGTAACGGGCTATTTGACTTGGTAAAACAGGCAACTCCGGCCTCGAAACACAAACAGGCCGATCAGGAAGCGATTGCCGAACTGTTCTGGAACCACTATGAACAAAGCTGGTTTCTCCATACCAATGTTTATCCCGGTATTCTCTACCTGATCCAGCTTTGTGTTTCACGCAAGGTGAAAGTGGCGATTCTTTCCAACAAGGTGCACTATTTTACCAAGAAGATGATCCGTCACTACTTCCGGGGAGTGATGATCAATCAAGGCAAGAATCCCTTTGGCATTTACAGCGGCGAACAACCTGACATGCCCAAGAAACCTGATCCAACCCGTGCGCTGGATTTGGCGGAAAGGTTGAAAACCAAGCCGGAAAACATCGCTTTCCTGGGCGACTCGGCAGTGGATATGCAGACCGCTATCAATGCCGGTATGGTGCCGATTGGCGCTGCCTGGGGTTACCGGAGCAGAGAGGAATTGGAAAAAGCGGGAGCTTATGAGGTGTACGACACACCCACCGACCTTGCTTCCATGATCGAGAAATCACCCATCATCTGATGAAATCCTATCGCCGTGAACTGTGGTTTAATACCACACAACGCCGGGAGTTTATAAACATTACCCAGCAGGTCGAAGAATGCCTGTGCGAAAGCGGGATCCGCGAAGGTCTTTGCCTGGTGAATCCGATGCATATCACAGCCTCGGTCTTCATCAATGACAATGAATCCGGCCTTCATGCGGATTTTGAGAAATGGCTGGAAAAGCTGGCTCCCGAAAAGCCCCATTCCCAGTATGCCCATAATGGCTTTGAGGACAATGCAGATGCGCATCTCAAACGCCAGGTCATGGGCAGGGAGACCGTGGTGGCCGTCACCAACGGGAAACTGGATCTGGGCACCTGGGAGCAGATTTTCTATGGGGAATTCGATGGGAAAAGACGAAAAAGGGTCTTGGTCAAAATAATCGGTGAATAAACAGAAAGCCCCGTGGAAACACGGGGCTTCTTATAGCTGGAGTAAAAATCTATGGCGAAGTAAGTTCCTTTTTAGTAACAGACAAGTTAGGTTTCGGAGCGTGGCTTATCTAAAGTAGTAATAGATTCCTGCCTGGGGGATATACATGACTATTTCGTCTTTCCAATTGTAGGTGAGCGGCACTTCGAGCGCAAAGCGGAATTTGCTGTTATAACCAATTTCGAAGCCCGGACCTGCCCCGATCGTCCATCTAAGCTGCCGCTTTAGATAAGTTCTCTCAGATTCCCAATCGACGTGATGATTAATAACATCTACCTCGAACATTCGTTTCTGTATGTATCTGCATGATCCTCCCGCCATGATGTAAAGCTTGCCATTGGGATACTCATCCAGGGTATGCAGATAGTTGGCAGCAAATTCCAGCGCAGTTCTGCGCCCTTCAACAGTAGCTGTGTGATTTGCATTGCCCCAGTGGTAATCGTCCTGATAATGCACATTTTTATTTGAGCCGGTAGTAATTGCCCCAAAGGTGCATTGAAGGCCTTGATCGCCGTTAATCCAGCGCATCGAATACCCGTTTCCCGCTGAGGTGCCAAAATGCAACCCCAAAGCTGTATGGCGGTCAAAATCGTCCGCAAAGGCTAAGGTCGAAATGAGCAACAGGCTCACCACTGTCAAAAGATATCTTGCTTTCATCATTTACCTCTTGTCTTTGTTACCATGCCGGAACATAATTCCTGCTTAAAATTTATTATAATCCGAAAAAGCTTGCAGGCCAAGGCTGATAACACAGAATTGCTTTATAAATAGGTTGTGGCAATCCTTGCGAATTGCCACAACTCTCTAATCCATACTTGGGTTGTAGAAAATCCCAAGACTATGTTATTGTTCTTCAGAATCGCTGTCAGTCTGTTCCGGCTGAACTTCTTCAGTTTCCGGGACGGGAGCCACTTCGGGAAGAACTTCTTCGGCAGGAGCTTCAGAGATGCTTTCCACGGGAACTTCTTCCACGGGCTCTTCCGGAGAGATTACTTCAGGTTCCGGCACTGGTGCCTCTTCAGGAACAACTTCCTCGGCAGGAGTTTCAGGAATGCTTTCCACGGGAACTTCTTCCACCGGTTCTTCCGGGGAGATTGCCTCAGATTCAGTCACAGGTGCAGTTTCGTCAGTTTCGCCGCTATCCGTCTGAGTTTCCTCAATGGCGGGCTCTTGCTCTGGTTCTTCAGCTCTTGATTCAGTCACATCCCCGTCAGTCTTTCCACCGTCCTCATGCTTTTCTTTGCTTTTCCGCTCGGCTTTTTTCTTTAGCTGGCGGGCGATCCGTTCACGCATATACTGCTCGTGCAGGGCGATGTATTCTTCCTGAAGCTTGGGATCGCGGGAGAAGAAGAAGGCTTTCACCGAAAGGATCAAGCGGCGGTTTTCCATATCCAACTCGATAACTTTGAGCGGGAGCTCTTCGCCAACGTGGAAAGCATCTTCGGTGTGTTCCAGTTTTGGCATGGCCAGATGGGAGGTCGGAATGAATCCTTCCACCAGGTCCTCTCCAACCTGCACGTCCACCAGCACTCCTTTGGGGATGAGCTTGCTGATCTTGCCGATCACCTCTGTGTTGATGGGCAGCGAGATATTCAGGTTTGCCCATGGATCGGGGTGCAATTGCTTCACACCCAGGGCGATCCGATGCAGGGCACGGTCGATGGACAGGATGACCGTTTCTATCTCCTGGCCTTTGCGGAAGACTTCACGCGGGTGGTAGATGCGTTTTGTCCAGCTGATATCGGAAATGTGGATCAGCCCGTCGATGCCATCCTCGATCTCCACAAACGCACCAAAGGCGGTGAGGCTTTTGATCTTGCGGGTGAGCACGGTTCCGACGGGGAAATGATCTTCAATAGAAAGCCAGGGGTTGGCATCCATCTGCTTCATTCCCAGGGAGAGGCGCTTGTTTTCTTTATCCAGTTCCAGGACGATGGCATTCACCGTGTCGCCGATCTTGAGTATCTTGCGGGCATCGGTGATCTTCTTGGTCCAGCTCATTTCAGAGATGTGCACCAAGCCTTCCACGCCGGGTTCCAATTCCACAAAAGCACCGAAAGATTTGACGCTGACAACCTTGCCGGTCACCCGCACGCCTTCCGGATACTTGATTTCAATGTTTTCCCATGGATGGGGCACCAGTTGTTTGAGGCCCAGGGAGATCTTGTTGGTTTCTGTGTCGAACTTGATTACTTTCACTTTGACCTTGTCGCCGATCGCGAGCATTTCGGAGGGGTGGTTTATCTTGCCCCAGCTCATATCGGTGATGTGCAGGAGGCCGTCAATGCCTCCAAGGTCGATGAAAGCGCCATATTGAGTAATATTTTTCACCTCTCCATCCAGTTCGGAATCGACCTGGAGCTTTTCAAGAAGTTCGGCTCTCTTTTCCAATGCTTCTTGTTCCAGCACCTGACGGCGGGAAAGGATAATGTTCCGGTGTTCCTCATCGAGGCTGATTATCTTGAAGCTCATTTCTTTTCCAATGAACTGGTCAAGATTGGGGATAGGTTTCAAAGACATCTGCGAACCTGGCAGGAATGCTTCGATCCCCAGCACATTCACGATCATGCCACCCTTGACGCGGCGCTTGATGCTTCCATTCAGGGTGGAACCATCTTTGGCAGCCTGGCGGATAAGCTCGATATTCTTTACGTAATCGGCTCTTTTCTTGGAAAGGGACAGTCTGCCTTCGCCGTTGTCCATATCGTTGATATAGACCATGATGGTGGAATCCACTTCGGGTATTTCGCTAAGATCAAACTCGCTGAGCTGAACTACTCCGTCGGATTTTCCACCCACGGCCACCACCACTTCACGGTCGTTGACCGCGACAACTTTGCCTTCCACGATCTGGCCCCGGCGGACGTTTGAGGAGTATTCCTCGATGAGTTCCAGCATGGCTTCGTGATCTTCATCCAGGGCTTCCGGATTCACGGCCTTGATACTGACCGGGCGCGGTTTGGGCTTGGGCGCAGGTTCTGCGGCGGGAGCTTCGGGCATGTCTTCCTGTTTTGGCTCTTCAGCGGGAGTTTCAGGCATGCTTTCTTGTTTATGCTCTTCAACAGGAGCTTCGTGCGTGCTTTCTTGTGTTGGTTCTTCGGCGGGTGGTTCCGCCACTGTTTCAGGCGTTTCTGCCACGGAGGGGTCTGCCTGAGCTTGTTTCTCTAAGGCCGTTTCTTCAGCGGGTGCTTCCGTTTCGGATTCTGGTGCATCAACTATTGGTTTTGACGTAGTGTCTTCCCCTTCCTTCATTTCGGGTTCCATCACTTGGGACTCGTCATTAGGGTCGGTTGGGACATGGTTTTGATCATGAGTTAACATGATTCCTCCTTAAACAAGGGAATTTCTTCGAAATGCGTTGCCGCTTCCGTATTCCCAATTATTTTTATTATTTTATTGAAAACTGCTAAAATTGTGTCCGCGGGAGTGGAAGCTCCAGCCACCAAACCTATCCGCGCGTATTCTGCCAACAGGTCTGGAGTCAGTTCCGTTTCGCTTTCGATATGGACAGAGTGAGTGATGGACTGGCATAGCTGCTGCAGCATGCGGGTGTTGGCACTGTTTCTGCCGCCGATCACCACCATCAGGTCTGATCTTTCGGCCAGGGCCTGGGCTGAATGCTGTCTGTCAGAGGTAGCCCGGCAAATGGTGTTAAAGATTCGCAGCTCCTTCACTTTGGGTAGCAGCCGCGTGACCAGTGTCTGCAGGTCGGAGATCTTTTGTGTGGTTTGGCACACAATGCACAGTGTATCCCAAACCTCTGTGCCAAAATCAGTATCAGCTTGCACCACCCGTGTTTTTTCGTCGCCGTAGGAAATCATGCCCACAACCTCGGGATGGCCTGGATCGCCAAGGATCATCACCTGGCAACCGGCCATGGAACTCACCATTTCCTGAGCCCGCTTCACATAAGGGCAGGTGGCATCGATGATCTCGTTGCCCCGGGACAGGAGTTGTGCCAATACTTCTTTGCTTGCGCCGTGTGAGCGGATGATGACCTTAGAATTGCTCACATCTTCGCCGCAAAGGCGGATACCTTGTTCTGCCAATTTGCCAACAATCTGGGGATTGTGGATTAGCTCTCCCAGTGTGCACACCTTGTCGCCCGGCTGGTTGGCGTCCAAAGCAAGTTGGATAGCCCGGCGCACTCCGAAACAAAAACCGGAATGCTTCGCCAGCAGCACCGCGGGGATGCCAAGATGCCTGAGAACGTGACGGTGAAGGGTAGCCACCTGGGCTGCGATGCTCATCCGGCTGGTGTCCACCTCGATGGCGTCGCTTGCTTTGGAGAGGGGCGCCAATGCGCGGGCTGAATCATTCTTGTCCCTTTGGATCAGATCCCGCAAGACCTGTTCATGATCAGCCTCGATGCCTTTCGATTTCAATTCCAGCCAACGCCTGTGGGCCCTGACTTCGGCGCTGGCGATCAAAAAGAACTTGAGGTCGGCATTTGGGAACACATAGGTGCCGATATCCCTCCCGTCCAGGATCACTCCTCCGGAGGTTGCCAGCTTGCGTTGCAACTCCACCATTTTATGGCGCACGGGAGGCAGCGCTGAGATGCTGGAAGCCAGGGCTGAGATTTCCGGAGCGCGGATGGCGGCCGTGACATCTTCAGAGCCAAGGAAAATACTGTTGGTTTCGCCGGAGATTTCGATGCGGATATCCAGGTCCTGAAGCAGAGACTGAACAGCCCGTTCATCGCCAAGGTCCACACCTTTTCGTTGCGCTTGCAGAGCGCAGGCACGATACATGGCCCCTGTGTCCAGATAAGCGTAGCCCAATTGCCTGGCAAGCAATCGCGCTGTCGTGCTTTTACCGGAAGCGGCGGGACCGTCTATGGCTATGATCAATCTCTCTGGCATACTTTTTCCCTTGAAGTGCCAAAATTTGTGTCTGTAAATATGCGTCAATGCTTTTTTTACTCCCTCTTCCGGCATAGGTCAGACTCATTTGCAACCTGCTGTCAGGGTGGGGTCATCCTTAGGTCATCCGTAACTTTTATAAGGATGACCTAAGGATGATAGGCTAACTTGTTGTGGTTGCAAATGATAGGCAAATGGGAGGGAGGTGGGGGAGCAGCTTGCTAACAGTCATTTTTGCCTCGTTTGCCAGGAACTCATTGGGCGGCAGAATGCAGTTGTATAAGCAGATCCCAGGCTCTATTCCGCTTTCAGTTTGCGGGTCATTAGGCTTATGATGGCTTGCCTGGGGTCTTTTTCCTGGTAGAGGATTTCCCAAACCTCTCTCACGATGGGCATCTCGATACCCCGCTGGAGAGCAAGCTGATATACAGAATTTGTGGTGGCCACGCCTTCTGCCACCATCTCCATTTCCTGGATAATCTGACGCAGCTTTTTCCCTTCTCCGATCCGTTTTCCCACATAGCGGTTGCGGCTGTGCGGCGAGGTGGCGGTAGTGACGAGGTCTCCCAGGCCGGACAAACCCCAAAAGGTTTCTGCCTTAGCTCCCAGAGCGACGCCAAAGCGCTGGATCTCCACTATTCCCCTGGTTAGCAGCGCTCCGATCGTGTTGTCGCCAAAACCCAGCCCGTCGATGATCCCCGCGGCTATGGCAATGATGTTTTTCACGGCGCCTCCGATCTCAACTCCCAGCAGGTCATTGGAGCGGTAAACGCGAAAGTAGTCATTGCTAAACACTTCCTGCAGGGTGACAAGCAAATCTTCGTCATTTCCCGCCACTACAACTGCCGTGGGCACTTCGCGAGCTACTTCCTCGGCATGGCTCGGCCCTGAGAGAGCGCAGATTTTGTGTTGCATGGCTTCCGGCAGTAACTCCGCGAGGACTGCGTCCAGGGTCTGCAGCGATCCCTCTTCAATGCCTTTGGCAACATTAACCACAGCCAGCAGCCCTGGGCTCATCCAGATGCCCTTTTGGGCTTCCAGGGGCATGCTGCGAAGGGTGGGACGGAGATATTGGGAAGGAGTGGCCAGGATGACAATGTGGGGAGAAAACTTTTCCACGCTGGCAAAATCGCCTGTAAAGATGATATCTTCGGGAAGCGTGATTCCCGGAAGCAGGGCGGGGTTCGCATGGTTTGAGATCAGAGTTGCCAGATAGGTGGCATTATGCTCCCAGACCTGCAGGGAATGACCATTGCGGTGCAGAAGCCTGGCCAGAGCCAGTCCCCAACCGCCACCTCCGATCACCGAGACACGCATGCCCTGGGTTCCAAACCTATTTGCTGGTATCTATTTTGAGATCGCAGATCACATCCAGGTCATCATCGTCATCGTCCAGATCATCATCCTCATCTTCTTCGGGATTCATCCAATCCGGACAGAAAAGCAAGTCTTCCTCATAGTCCCAGCCATCGACATTTTTCAGGCCGAACCTCGACAGAGTTTCGTTTTCCCAGATGGTGTAGTAAACCGTTCCATCCTGCAAAGCCCATACCAGCACGGGGTCTTTGTAATGGCGCAGTTCGATCTTGGGGTTTTCCACCAGATTCACAAACTCTTTAATCTTTTTGATCTCTTTTTCTTGATTGAAGACCATTTTTCCGCCTATAGGCTATATTTCACCGTGGCAGACACTTTGTTCTCACTGTATTCTTTGGAACGCAGCACTGTTTGCAACGGTGACTCTACATTCCTGAATGTGTGAGAGTAGTCAAGAGATATATTCATTTTGGGATTCAGCAAAAAGTTGAGGCCAGCCTGTGTATTGTAGATTTTGTATTCACGATTGCCATACCAGGCGTCACCGGACTGAAAGAGACGCTCCTCATAGGACAATGCCAGGGAAGGGTACCAGGCGGGGCCTTTTTTGTTATCATCAGACAGGGGCATGCTGCGCAGGCGGATACTTCCGGTGTAGATGTTGCTGTCGTATGAGCTGTCCAGGTCTTTGGCGCCGCTGTTTTCAAAGCTCCGCCAGTGATACATGGCGCCCAGGGTGAAGAGCGGGAAGCTGTGCCGCACACCTAGGCCGAGCGTGGTGGCATTGCCGTCGTACTCTGTCCAGTATTGATTGTAGAAATACTGCTCGTACCGGGCATGAAGCTGCACGATGGTCTTGCGCAGAGGCCTCAGGTTAAGGTCTCCCCGCCAGAGGTTCTTTCCATAGTCGAAGCTTTCCAGTTGCGAAGTTCCATCGTTATCCACATAATCCCGCACATAGTTCAAAGGATAATAGCCATACGCCGCCGTAAAGTTCCAATAGTAGCGGTCGGTTCGCAGCCGCATAATGACGTCACGCCGCTGTTTGGATGTGTTGGAAATATTTTGTGAAATGGTGCCTGTCACTGATGGAGTGAACTTCCACCACTTGTAACGCAGAGGCCAGGCCAAATCCGCTTTCAAAGCCAGGCCAAGGTCGTCCGTGGTATTCACGAAAGACAGGTTCTGGTGATCCTGGTCGAAGCGCTGCAGGTCTTGCTCGGAGAGTTGAAACACGTTGTCGGAATAGGTGCCGGTCAGTGATACAGTGGTTTCCAACTGCGCTTGCAGCCGGTGTGATCCCAGACCCAGAAGCAGCATTAGGCTCATAATGATCGGTTTCAGGTTGCGGGGGCCGCGCATGGGCGTTGGCCTTTTGGTTCCCTTATCCGGTCCAGTGTTCCCGGTCTTATCTGGTTCTACTCCCGTTGTTCTGTTTTCGGAGAAACTCTGGTCGGGTATATTCTTTTGCCTGTCAGACATAAAGCAATCCTATTTCCTCTTGAGCAACAAAGGCTTGGCTATGAAGAGATGATCGCTGACAGCGCGCAACTCATAGGAGGCGGTTCCGTCGTTGGGAGGCAAGACCAATTTCAAGCCGGTGGAGAGGTGATCGATGCCTGTGGCTTTGTACTTGGTGGTCCGCCGCAGTGAAAACTCATGGTCCTGCAGCTTCTGTCCATCGCGCCACAGCTCAAACACAGGCAGGCTGCGGTCAAGCAACCGGGCGCGCACATAGACCACCGCATCGCGGCCGTTGTTGAGGTCGAATTTGAGGCTTTGGGAAGGATTGAACACATAATAGTCGCTACCCGTGCCGTTATAAGTCACCCGCAACAGGCCTCCATGGGCCTTCATCTGCAGATTGGGGAGTTTGGCAGGTTTGGCTGGCTTGACGGGCACTGTGAAAAAAGGACGGAAATAAACGCTGCGGTCATAACAGAGTATCTCGATACTTTTGGTGCCCTTGGGAATGGCGATCGTTACCGGCTGGTACAGGTAAAAACCTTCCAAACGTTCTTGCAGAACAAGGTCGTGAGTGGTGCTTTGCTTTCCAATGATGGAGATCACTTTCGGTTTGTTGAGCTTTGCGATGGCGAAAGAACGCAGTTCGATGGAGCTTATGCCCTCCACATTGAGGGTCATTGATTTTTCCGGTTTGGCTCTGAAATAGTAGTAGCTGTCTGTCTCTGTCTTCAGCAAGCGCCGGTTGCCGGGATTATCGAAGGTTAAGGGTTTCATCTTTGCCCAGGCGCTGAGGAAAGCCAGGCACAGAGCGATAATGGTAATAAGGCGTTTGAACATCTATTCTCCGGAACTATAATTCTTCATCTGGATCTACTATGTTGGCCATGAAATGCCTGTCACTGCGATCACGCACAATCACCAGGATGATGGCGGCGATAAGCAAGGCCAGGCAAATAGAGGCGATCAGTACATTGTGCTTCTTGGCGCTGAAGCTCGGCCCCTCGCCGGGAACGGGCATCTGGGTGGCGTTTGTCTGAAGCTTGTATTTCTTAACCCAGCGTTGGATATGCTGGATGCTGAAGATGGGGACATTCTTGCGCGCCATCACCATCATGATGCCTTCTGGGAAGAACTCTTTCTCTGCCAATTTGCGGGTCAGTCCTTCGGTGATCTGGTTGGCGTTTGGTTCGCTGCCCACATTGGCCAGGCCGCGGCCGATGTTTACAAAGAGTTTGTATCTTTGGCCTTCAGGCAGCATCTGGTCATACACAGCCTCACGGGTTTTAACGTTTTCTTCCAGGGTCGCGCCCGAGATCAGGGGCACTCCATTGCGGCGCATGGCTGCCAAAAGGGCGGATATGCCGTCATCAGCCAGGCCAATGCCCAGATCGTCCTTGCCGCCCAAAGAAGCGTAGCCGCAGCCAAAATCGATCAAACCTTTGTTCTTGAGCACCGCTTCCATATCCAGCCAGGTGTATTCCGGGCGGTTGGCTCCATAGGCAGCCGAAGACAGGGAAACCACGATGGACGGCTTGAGCTGCATGACTTTGATTGCGGAATAGAGAGCCAGATTGATTGCTGGATTCGAGCCTGTGATACCCACAGCTATATGGTCGCCAGGATTGAGCCCGGCCTTGTTGAATTCCTCCACAAAGATCACACCCAGGTTGGGGTTGATGGCCGCCTGTTTGTCCGAAAGCAGACCGCGGTCTGTGGTGATGGTGCTGCGGGCTTCACCGATCAGACCTGTCTGATAGGGATCGTTGATAGGGTCAAAGGGAATGGAGAGGCGGGTCTGCTCTGCCTTGAGCGTATCCAGCCAGGCTTTCATGGTTTGGGCTGCTTCCACCTTTTGCTGATAGAAGTCAGCTTCAATTGTCACATAGCTGCTTTGAGCAATGACAAAGAGGATAAGGGCGAAAATGAAGAGCAGAATCAGCGACCAGCCGGATTTTAATGAAGGACGATACATATCAGACCTCCCCGCCGAACACCACCATCAGCACCAGGCGCACCAGAATGGCAGCCACGCCCATGGTGGAAACTGTTTTCCAAAAACCCTGGCGTTCAAACCAGTTTGCTATCAAGCCGGGGACGATGTAGCCAATGGACTGCATCTGGTAGGTGTAGATGGTAATGTTATGAAAAACCAGCAAGCGGGTAGTCCATCCGAGGATGAATCCGACCAGGATACTTAAAACCATGCGCCTCTTTCCAAACATCAGGGTAAATTGGCTGATTACCCGGATGATGCCCCAAGTAGCCAGACTGACGATCAGAGTTCCCAGGATCTGCATGGGTTTGTCCAGATACAAAGCCAGGTAACCCGGCACGACTATTCCTCCGGCTGAAGCTCCCAGCAGTTCGCTGAAGATCAGGCTGACGATCACTCCCAGCCCGACTGCCGCCTGAATTACAGTTTCAATCACTTTTATTCCTCATTTCGTTTTTAATATTAGGATGGATTCTGTGCTTAAAATGCGCCACGATCTGCGCTCCATACTTGATCCGGCCTGCGATATTGCCAATACCAAGCACGTGTGATTCTTTGCGCGTAAGCTCCAGCACCTTATTATAGATTACTTCCGGCAGCGGCTCGCCCAGCGCGAACAAACGCTCTCTGGGTATGCCTGCCTGCAGAGCGTATGACTCCACCTTGTCAGGAATCTCTCCGGTGAGCAGAAGATATGAATAATCGCTGTCTTTAACCGCATCGACCAGTTGGTGGGAGCGGAACAACCTGTCTTCCCGGCTGTTCAGGATTATGATTTTCTCCACATCTTTAAGATGCCCTGTGACCATATCGACCACGAGTTTGGTGGAGTTCGGATCGTTGGCGGCAAACACATTGTAGAAGTGGATGGTCTTGGCTCCATCCTGGATGACATATTTCTTTAATGCGCCAGGGTCGGGATTGGCTGATTGCATTCCCTGCAACGCTATTTCCCGGGGGACTCCCGCTTCCGCGCATACAGCCAGGGCCAACTGCACGTTCTCCGCGTGCTCTATGTACTTGAATTTTGCCAGTTCTTCCTGCGTGACGTCTTTGGGTCTGATCTTGTGGATTCTGCAGTTTCTTTGCCCGGCAACCTTTTCCAACAGGCCAAAATGCCGGTTTTCAGCAGTGTAGCACACACCTCCGCTGGGAATGGTGTTGGAAAGCGACATGGCTACGCTTTGCTCGGTTGAACCCATTTGATCCAGATGGTCAGCCCGGCAGTTGGTGATCACCGCAATTGTGCTGCGCACAAACTTGCGCTCCGTGATCCATTGGAAGACGGGATTAACCGCCATGCACTCGATCACAATGGCGTCAGGGTTATAGGATACGGCATGGCGGAAGATATACTTCTGCTCGATAATGTTGGCACCCATCAAGCGCACAATCGCCGCTTCCCGTCCGTCAGGCAGGACAACTCTGGGCAGAGTGCCCGTGATCTTGGCCACGGTCTTGCGTCCGCCAGCCCGCAGTCCTGCAGCGATCAGCCTTGTGACGCTGGATTTTCCCCGTGTGCCGTTAACGTGGACCCGGATTGGAATGGCCTCCACATTGCGCTTGTGCCTCCGGTACTCGAATATCCAGTGCAGAATAAGCAGCACCGTTGCCAGGATTAGTACGGTCATTTATATTCCTTTATTTAACATCAAAACTCAGGCATACCATCATTCAGGTTACCGCAATCTGTATGTGAGCAAATTCTATTCCAAGCGGAGTAACATTTTCCAGCAAGCAAAACCTCTAAAGATAAAATCTATATCCGGGAGCTGTCTGATAAAACACGATACCTGTCCCAGCTTTACCCGTATTCAACGGTGGCAGCATAAGCGCGGAGTAACATCCATATGTGCAGACATTGCCTGTGGAATCTGATCTACTCGCCAATTGGTTCGTCCATCGGTGTTGTGCTCTGCGGTGGCTGGGTCTCTCTCTGTCTTTCCTTTTGCTGTTGAGGAATTGGCGGGGTGTTCTTGCCGTCCGGGTAGCATCTCTTGCAGGGTTCATAACCGGAGTCAATGGCATCCAAACGGTTTATGGGAATACGTTTGCCCAATACATAACGGCAGTTTTCGGTGTGGTATTTCTTGCCCGATTTGGTGACATAGACCGTGTAGTTCTGATTGGTCAGATTTCCAGCCAGATTGCTGGTCGTCATCAACTGCTGCATGGCTTCATTACCCACAAACTGTTGATTGGTATTCTTTTCCCCGTTGATATTGACCCCAAAGAAGAGGGCCACCAAGAGGCCGATAGCGCCGACTATAATGGATATTATCTTTGTTTTGTTCATCACATACTCCTAAAGATAAACAGTTTTGGCACTTAAGCAGAGTGCTGTGTTCAAGTCAAGCAAAAACTGCAATGAACGTTTATAATTGTGTCCAAATGTTTTCTGCCATCTGGATGAGACAGGCGGTCTGACCTATGCGCGGGACTTTGCCCTCGCGCGCGCGAGGGAGCTAAGTCTTTATTTTCCCTGGGTCAACCTTAACTCGATGAGGGATGACTTAAGGATGATGGCTCCAAATGCAGTAGCAGCAAGGGAGGGCGCTATGAAGCATTATGTGGAATGTATCGGTTTATTTATGAGATTGTAAAGGAACTGATGCAAGTTGTTTTTTGACTGGGTGCTTGATTGGGGCTTTAAGAGACTTGATCACGGGTCAGGTCATCCCACCAAACCGCTACGCGCTTCGGCGGGGATCCTGGCAGCCCGTGATGACGAGGTATATAGACTGAAGGTGTTCTATTTATGGTCAAGTGAACGCACCTTTCCACCTTCAAATATCCTGCTGATCTTGTCGATCCTGACATCCGCGCTCTATATTCTTTCCAGGCTGCCACGGAATTTACAAGATAGTGTCAAATGACAAATTGTATATAATAGCTTGATGAAAGAGAATTGGTATAACAGACTGTTCATAGACCTGCCAAACCGCCCACCACATGAAGGACTCCATCCACTGCAATCTTCACGTCCCGGATGGTAGCCAGAGCCTGTTCCGCAGTTATCTTAACCGCAGCAGGTTTCTCCATCGCAGCCTGGGCGGACTCCGCCTCCTGCTTGACTTCGGCAGGCTTGAGACTGGCATCGCTAGTGACGAGGACGAGTTTAAAGGTTAGGTCGAGCATAGATTATCTCATTGACGAATGTGGGCTATTAAGAAAGCTTGGATTATGTAACAAACAAAGGAGATATTTATGAGTTACAAAGCTTATCGCGTCCGCGTTAAAGTTGATGCTTGTTTTGACAATTTGGTTGTAGTAGTAAATCAAAATGCAATCAAAGCAAGCTACCATGAGGCAGTATTTTATCGCCTCGTTTTCTCTATACCAGATGATGGTTTGAGTATCCCAAGTTCGAGAACAGCAACTTTCAAAGAACAACTCAGAATACTCAAAAAAGCATATGACTTTATCGACTTAAAAGCACAAAGCATCGATGACTATATAACTTCGAAAATGAAAGAAGTATATGGTGATAATTCCGACATATCCAGCGAGGAGATGCAAGAAGAATCATAACTAATAATTCCTGATCAGCAGCTCGATCTCATTCTGAAACGTTCCAGACACAGAGTACTACGTTTCTACTTCTTCAATGACGCAGCCATCGTATGGCTGCTTGATGTAAGGATCGTTGTTATAGGATAGCAGGAACTTGCCCTTGATCTGTTTCAAGGTTTCCGCCAGCTCTTCATGCTGGTTGAAGGCATCCGCGTCCTTACTTTCGTAGATATGTTCCTTGGTATAAGGGCGAGTCCAGATAGAAAAATGTATGCGGCTGGTCGAAGCGGGAAACGGTCTTCTCCCAAGGCTGCTTCTCGATGATCACTTGCTTGAGCCGGTCTGAAGCGGCTTTCACCTTCTCCAGATTGTGCAGGGGCATGTACTTGTAACCCTTATTGGAGCAGAAGTTCTTGGAGCGTGAGCCATATCTGCAGGCAAGAAAAACAGCGCAGATTCTCGAATGTAACAGTAGCTCTTTGGAACGCTTAGAGTGAAGAGATAATAGTTTTATGGATGCGTCTGGAGATAACGACCAGAAACAGGGTGAAGGCGATCATCAAAGTGGATAGCGAGTTGATGGTGGTGATCGTTCCCCTGCGGATGGTACCTTCCACATAGATGGGCAGGGTGTTGAAGCCCCGTCCGGAAGTGAAGAAGGTGATGATGAAATCGTCGATGGAGAGGGTGAAGGCAAGCAGAGCCGCGGCGATAATCCCGGGCAGCATCAGAGGCAGTTTGATCTTAAAAAAGATGGTGGCAGGCTTGGCTCCCAAGTCCATGGCGGCTTCCACCAGGGAATAGTCGAAGCCCTCCAGGCGTGCCTGGATCACGATAATGGTGTAGGACACGCAGAAAGTGATATGGGCGATCAGCACGGTGAACATGCCGGTATTGACCCGGGTGAAGTTGAAGAGCAAAGCCAGGGACACGCCCATAAGGATGTCGGGTATTACCAGCGGCACATAGATGAGGGCAAGCAGATGGTTTCTGCCTTTGAAGTGCTTGTTCTCCAGTCCCAGCGCCGTGAGCACCCCGATCAGGGTGGATATGAGGGTGGACAGCCCGGCGATCAGCATGGTGTTCTTGAAAGCTTCGATGATGTTGTCGTTTTGCAGCAATTGCTGATAATACTTGAGGGTGAAGCCTTTCCAGGTGGTGATTATTTTCGCATCGTTGAAACTGAAGATAACCAGGATCGCGATGGGGATGTAGAGAAAGACTATCACGAAAGTGAACAGGGTGAGGTTCATCCCTTTGTAAAACCTGGTGATGCGTGACATACTTAGCATTACACATTCCTCTTTGCCAGTGTTCGCTTGCGGTAAATGGCATACATCACTATCAACATAGCTGCCACCAGCAACAGCAGGACGAAGGACATCGCTGAAGCCATGGGCCAGTTGCGGGGGATGTTTTTGATCTTATAGGTAATTACCTGGCCAACATACAGGGAGCGCTGATTGCCCACCAGTTGCGGAATCAGATACGCGCCCAGGGTTGGAATGAAAACCAGCAGTGAGCCTGCGAAGATACCTTCTGCCGCCAAAGGCAAAGTGATGCGGAAGAAGGCCTTGACCTCGTTGGCTCCCAGATCCATGGCTGCTTGCAGCAGGGTGAAATCCATCTTTTCCAGGGCGCTGTAAAGCGGTAGTATCATGTAGGGCAGATAGACATAGACCATCACCAGCAATACGGTGAAATCCGTTCGCATCAGCTCCAGTGGAGTGCTGATCAGGCCCAGGCGCAGCAGGATTGTGTTGAGTACGCCATTGTATGACAAAAAGATCCGCCAGGAAAAGATGCGGATGATCAGGTTGGTCCAAAAGGGGATGATAATCAGGATCAGCAGCATATTGCGCATTTTTTCGCTTGCCCGGGCGATGTAGTAGGCCACCGGGAAAGCCAGGATCAAGCAGGCAAAGGTGGTGATAAAGGCCAGGCGGAAAGCGAGATAAAAGGGGCGCAGATAGATGCCGCTGAAGAGTTGTCGATAGGCACTGAGGGAAAACTTGAAACTGACATCGTAGATATCGGTGGAAAGAAAGCTGTAGATAAACACTATCAGATAGGGAACCAGGAAAAAGACAAGCAGCCAGATCAGGGCGGGTGCGGTGAGAAGATAGCTGGCGAGGTCGCGCCTGCGGGAGGCTTTGGTCTGTGAGCAATTTACCTGCTTGAAAGCTTCGAGATTCATACTTCTGCCGGAATTCCTTTTCTGGATGCGCGTTGCGGCAGGCTGCGGGGCTCGACACTGGCTTCAACACCCTCAGCCACTTCGTTGATCAGCCAGGAATCGGTATCGTGCCAGAATAACCACACTTCCTCATCCCAATCCAAAGCTTTTTCATCAAAATAGACCCGTTTATGCTGGCTGAAGACGCGGAACTTCAAATCTCCAACTCTTACAATATATTGGGTGTGAGTTCCAACGTAGAGGATGTCTTCGATGGTGCCCCTCAGGATGTTGAAATCGTCCTGATTGCGGGGTTTGGAACGGGTGATGGCGATCTTTTCCGGCCTCAGCGAGACAGTCAGTTTGCTTCCCAGGGTGGGGGGGAAGTGGAAAGTGCTGTCGATCTCGAAAAACTCTCCATTACCCCTGTGGCAGCGAAGCTGGACATATTCGTCCTCGATGCCGGTCACTTCTCCCGTGATCAGATTCGTTTCACCAATGAAATACGCGGAGAATATCGAAGTAGGCCTTTCATAGATGTCGTCCGGCAGACCGGATTGGATAATGCTGCCTCTCTGCATCACCGCCATGCGGTCTGAAATGCTCATGGCTTCGCTTTGGTCGTGGGTAACGTAGATGAAAGTGATTCCCACTGCGTCATGGATGTTCATCAGTTCGATCAGCATGTGCTGGCGCAATTTGAGATCAAGGGCTGCAAGCGGTTCATCCAGCAGCAGGAGCTTGGGCTCGTTGATCAGGGCGCGGGCGATCGCGATGCGCTGCTTTTGCCCGCCGCTCAACTGGGAAGGATACTTGGCAGCCTGATCCTCCATCTTGACGAGGGTAAGCATTTTCTGCACCCGGTCTCTGATCTCGGTCTTGGGCACCTTCCTGACGTGCAGCCCGAAAGCCACATTGTCGAAGACATTCATGTGGGGAAACAGCGAGTAGTTTTGAAAGATCGTGTTTACCGGACGCTTGTAAGGGGGCAGATCTGTGATATCCTGCCCTCCCAGATAAATGCGTCCCGTGCGGGGGATTTCAAATCCGGCAATCATGCGCAGAAGCGTGGTTTTACCACAGCCACTGGGGCCCAGGAAGGAATAAAGCTCCCCGGGTTGAATGGTGAGACTAACATTATCGACAGCCAGAAAGCCGTCATAATCCTTGCTCAGGTTTTCTATACGAAGTTCGTCCAAGCTTCCGTAATACTCCTATTTTACTCTTAGCAACTTTCCTGTGGCCAAGGGCTTTCCTCGTGAGCTAAGTCTCAGCAAATAAACTCCGCTGGAGCACTGGTTGCCACGCAAGTCGACACCGTCCCAATAATAATGGTTGTCACCTTTAGTCAAGCACTTATTATCAAAGGTCAGTAGCAGTTGCCCCTTGATGTTGTAGATGGATAGTTCACAGTTGGGCATTGGATGATTGGAACCGATTTTTATCTCAGCCTGTTTGGAAAAGGGATTGGGGTGGCAACGGATTGTCAGCCGATCAGGACTGAGAGCCGGATCATCAGCCGGCACGACATTGGAACTGGCGTACACCATTACATCGTCGATGTAAACCCCATCTGAGTTTCCATATCTATTTGTGTATAATCTGAAACGCAGCCAGACAGGGCCGCCCAGAAAATCGTTAAGGTCGCAAGAGCAAAAGAACCAGTCGTTTGAACCGGTATAGCAATCCAATAGTTGCCAGGAGTTGTTATCGGTTGATGCTTCCACGCTGAGGTGGTCTCCATCCAGTGAGAGGTCTGTCTTCAGCCAAAACTGCAAATCGGCATTTTCGAATAACTGCAATTCGAGCGGGTTGGCAATTTGGCAACTGCTGTTCAGGTTGTTTTGATAGTTAGCGTCGGGCGAATCCGAGAGCGACCAGTTTCCAGTGTGGCAGACAGAAGATAAGCCCCAAGTGTTTGGGCAAGTCCAGTCTGACAGGCCATACTCGAACATTTCGTCCCAAATCACGTTAGAAGAAAGTGTCAGTGTCAGCGAGGGCATCGTTATTTCACGTGTCAGGCGCAGAGTACCGTAACCGGGTTTGGATACGCATATCTGGTGCTCACCAGGAAGAAAGCCAATAATGGTTATCAGTCCTTGGTCGTCGGTCGTATAAGTGGCCTCAAAGTCGTTTCCCAAGCATAACTGAGCACCAGCCACCGGGTTGTGATAATTATCCCGCACCATTATCTCAAGATCGAAAGGAGCCTGTGGAACCATCTGAATGTCCAATACAGTAGGGCTGTCGGGGTCTATTGATACTGTCTGTGTCACTGTCGAGTAGCCCGGGTAGATAAAGCGAACAGTGTACAAGCCTGCCGGGAGGAGGTAATAGTATGCTCCCCAGAGGGAATCCGCCTTGATAGGGGCACGGTAAACAGGATGGTCATCAATTTGTTCCACAAACACAGTGGCGGCAATCGCTTCGCCGGTGGTGACGTCGGTTATGTGTCCTCGCAGGATTTTACGGTTCATTCTATTCATCAGCGCCATTGCGCCGCTCACCTGGTGCTGCACGGCAATTGGCACATATGATGACGGTGGGATGAACTGCTGAGCCATTTCTATCGTGTAGGCAAATGCCCCGGTAGTGGCATGAGTCCAGTCGTCCATGCTTCCGCTGACTGGATAGAGCTCGAAAGACTGCATAGCCTCGTAGCGGTAGTTTTCGCTATACTGACAGGGAAGTAAACTTGCGATCTCAGAGGCCAGGGCAGCCAACTCCTGTCTGTCCGGACTTGTGATGCCATAAAGATAGCCATAGGGATACATAACATACTCTCCATGAGAGTGGTAACTGATCCCCGCAAGAAAGCGTCTGGACAGCAGCAAGTCTCTCAAGGCCTGGGTTTCAGGTTCGGAAAAAGCATGGGGCCCATGATAAACGCTGTCTCCAATGAAGTCTGAAGCATATACATAGCCCCACTGATAGCTGTAGTTGCGGTTTAGGTCAACTCCATCATCGCCCATTCCCATGCTTCCATAGTCCAGAATATGGTTGTTGTTGTTATCGCGAATGTTCTTTCTATGCCAGATCGAAGTTTCATCAATCACCAACTTGTGTCCATCCGGATTGAGCAGGGGCACAATCCAAACCTCGCTGCCATCAAGGAGTTGGGTTACCTGTGGATCGCTGCCATACTCCGACAGCAAGTGATTCAGGATTCCCATGCAAACCTCTGTGGAAAGCGGTTCCCGGGCATGGTGTTCCCCAACAAAGTAAAACGCTGGCTCATCCTCATTGAGATGGACATTGGCAGAAACCTTGATTGCCCAGACCGCATGATTGAAATTCTGATATGCCGCTATTCCCTGTTCAGCGTAAATCGCACCCCAGCCCGTGCCTATCTGGTGAAGTTCCATTAAGGTTGGATATAGATCCTGAAGCTGCTGTAGTTCAGCCAGCATTTGTGGATAGCTTCGATACCCGGGCAGGTCTTTGCCTGGCTGAAGATTGTTCCGAAGCTCATTTTCTGTCTGGATGACATATAAGGAGGGATACTCCAGACTGAGCATTTCAAACTGTTCCCGGCTCAAAACGAGATCCAGATATTTACCAGCCCTGAAGCCTGCCACATCCCAACCAGCTTGTCTGATGAACCGATCAATTTCGGAACTTTGTGGATTCTCCAACCTGGCCACCATAAGTTCAGGAGAAGAGGAAACGAGTACGGAGAGAGCGAAAAGAAAAGAGAAGATGGCTCCCCAAGTTTTCATTATCTGCCTCATGAATCATCTGGGCAAAAAAATACAGTGGGGAATGCCGGGCGGCATCCCCACTGCTCGGAGGGCATTCTATGTAGGGTCTGTAGGCTGACTTCATAATTAAAAAACCCAGCCCAGACGTCAAGACTAAAGTTGCCTGTTATGTGTGATATGCTGTTGAATAATATCAACACGGCTCTAATCCATTATTAACATCTTGCTTATGAATGAGTTGCCATCTTGGGTGATTTTGCAGAAATACAGGCCAGGGGCGGCATTACGTCTCCCCAAATCTGAGAAAGGCCAACTGATAAGGTTGCTATTTTGCGTACTGGGCGAGATGGTCTTGGTGGATAATAATTGTCCTTTCAGGTTGAATATCTTCAACGTAAAAGGGCTTTTACCTGAACTTGTGAAATCAATTGTGAAATAATTGCCCGAACTCTTTCTGAGTGGATTTGGGTAAACACGCAGCCCGTTCTGAACAGGTTCGGGAACATGGTTGTCCTCGTTACTCAACTCTTTAATTGGGAGACTGATCCAGGTGCCTGAGGGCGGATAGTAGCCAAGGTTGGGTGGTGTGGCCGAGTCCCGGGCTATGAACCGGTAATGGAAGGTTTCGTCTTCGCTGGAAAACTGCGGTTCGACAAGGCAGTTCCATGCATCCGGTCCAGCCTGGGGGTTGGGATTCAGGGCTAATTCGATGGGAATCTCCTGCTCATCCACCTTGTATTGCATGAGTACCTGTCCCACCTGATAATTATCGGAAGCAGTGACAGTGAATAAGGTTGCTTGATTTGTCATTTCTGCGGGAGGGATATGATTCAACAGGGGTGGCTCGGTATCAGCTTCAATGATGAACACATGTGGATCAAAAGCAGCAGTGAAGGGATGATCGAGGGAGCGTCCGGAGAGATCGGCAGTGTGGATGAAGTAGCGGATCGTGTCTCCCGGGGTAAATCCATTCAGCAGAGCGGTATATTCAGAGGCTACAATATTTATCAGCGCGGATCTCTGCCAGGGCTGCTGGTTGACTTTGTAGCACACAAATGTGGAATCCGAATACAGTGCCTGCCCGCTGTGAGCCTTGATGGTGGCATTAATATCGTAGCCTGTGGCATAAGCTTTGGTTCCCCACCAAGGCTGGTGGCTAATATGGATCATCTGCTTGTCGGGAATCTCGTGGGTACGGCAATGCAGCGCGTCTGTGGATTCCCAGGGCGTGTAACTGCTGCCAACCACCCCGATCACCTCATAACCTGGCAAAGCGTCACGGTACACTTGCAGGGCGGCGGCATCGTAGTTGCTGTTCATGATGGGCACAAAGACCCTCTTGTTCAGGATCAGGGAATTTGAATAGGGCTGGTTTTGAGGGGTGTTGACCCGATATACGCGGAAGGGATATCCCCAGGCGCAGTTCAGATTGGTAAAATAGGCAGCAGTCTGCTCGATCGCGTTATACTGGGGATGAGAGGTCGGCACACTGCGGATCAGCACCTTGTCCGGGGCCAAAAACTTTCCCCAGCAGTCAATATGGTCGATATAGGTATTGTTCGGATCAGGAAGCACATGATAACTTGATATGCCCATATAGTCGTGCATTTTGGCGTTCACCTGGGCTTGGGTATATCCGCCGTTCTCTGTGTAGGCTATGGTTGTCTGTGCGGCGGTGCAAATACCGTCGGTCATATAGTTGCCGCCGGTTTGCTGGAGGTTCATCCCATAATAATTATGATTGTATTGGTTGGCAAACAGTTGGGGAATAAGGTTATCATTGGGCCGCGGGCGATTGTAGATAAAATCAACCACTCCGTACTCATCATTTCCATCAAAAATGAACCAGGGGGCATAGTCACGTGTCCAGTAAGAATCGGTGGCTGCTATCATAAAGCTGATGTTGGCCATGTTTGCCCCTGCAGAGTTAAAGGTGGAAGTAGCTTGATTCTGTTGGGACTGAGAGGAAACCAGGCAGATCACCTGATCCTGACTGGCCAGTTGCACCACCAGGCTGACCGGTATACCCAAGGGATATCTGATCAGTACATGCGAGGCTGGTTCAAATTCTGCCACAGGCCGCACCGGGCCTTGGGGTGGATTTGTTTCTGTGAAACGGCTGGGCGCATAATCGCTGTCCGTAGGCAGGTCGGCATGTCCCGGCAAGAATCCCGGGATCATGACCAGTATCAAGACTGTAATCAGATAAAAGCTGTGCTTGGCACTGAGCATACAAATTCTCCATTACAAACCTAAGTTGGATGGTATGCTCATACAATTTTTAAGCCAAAAGAGAAAAAACCCTCATACACGTAAGCGGAGTCGGAACTTGCGGCGTGCTTGCCCTCGCGCGCGCGAGGCAGCTAAGTCTTTGTTTTCCTGGGGTCATCCTTAACCCGGTGAGGGATGACTTAAGGATGATGGCACCAAAGCCAGTAGCAGCAAAGGCGGGCGCTATGAAGTAATATCGGGAAGGTAGGCATTTTATTCCAATCTTCGCAAGTAATTCGAGTGTATTTTTTGTCTGATTCAGGGCGGGAATAACCAGGTTTTCCATCTCTCGATTGTAACTGCATCATAATTACAATATACGATCTAAAATCGCATTGTTTGGAACAGACCAGTTTTCTGCTATTGCCAAACCGCTTAGTTTGCGAGAAAGAAAAAGATACAGTTCTTACCTCATACACGGGAAAAGCATTCCCAGTAAGGCACACAGGTGTTGAGTAGCCCTGATGCCTTGATTTAGTCAAGAGGTTCCAGATTCAGTCTAAAGAAGATATGTCTCACCGTTGAAGCACCCAAATATGCCTCCAGCGGGTCTTGAAACCAGATAGTTGGAGATATTGCTTGACAAAATGATTCAGCTCCATATTAGATTATTGAAAGAGGTATTTTCATGAGCACCAAACGACATTTAATAGTCAAAGAGCTTGATCCTGAAAGCGTTACAGGTTATTCTGCCAACGAGATTAAGCATTATGTGAGTTTGGGTTATAGGCCATATCTGTTGGAAAATGGAACGATCAAGTGGTTGACCGCGGCGCAGAGAACATACAGGGAATTGCGCCATGCTCCCCGCAGGTCGTTTAAAAGACATTTTCAAAAGAATACTTCACCCAAAAAAGCCAGATATAAGAAAAGGCGTGGAAGCAGCTTTAAAAGTTTTTTTCGGGAACACTGGCTCTTTTTGCTTTTACTGGTAAGTACAGCGGTAATTATATTGATAATCTGTAAGTTTTGGATTTAATACGGTAATCTGAGGAGATTGAATTGCGAATTTTATTGACCAACGACGACGGCATTCACGCCCCCGGGATTCGCACCCTGGCGGAACATTTGAGCAAGGCTGGCCATCAGCTAATTATCGTGGCGCCGGATCGCGAGCGCAGCGCCGCTTCGCACTCGATCACACTGCGCAGGGACCTGCGTGTGACCAAACTGAACGAGCGGGAATACAGCGTGGACGGAACCCCTGTGGATTGCTCGGTCATAGCCCTGCAAAAGATCATCAGCGAACCAGTTGATCTTGTCATTTCGGGTATCAATGCTGGCCAGAACATGGGAGAGGACGTCCTCTATTCCGGAACTGTGGGAGCTGCTGTTGAAGCTTGTTTTCTGGGATTCAAGGCAATAGCCGTCTCAATGACTTCTTACAAAGACCAGGTCTTCGAAACCGCGGCAGCCTGGATGGTAAGAATGCTGGATCTTGGCATCTGTGATCTGATCCCGGAACGGGGTATCTTAAATATCAATGTACCCAATCTGCATTCTGATGCGATTAGGGGCGTTAGATTGACCAGCACCGGGAATCGCAAATACTATAATTTTATCAAGGTAGTGGATGAACTGGAGGACGGTTTCACCTACCGGGTAGGCGGCGACGTACCCGTCTGGGAAACCCTGAAAGGATCTGATTCGGAAGCCGTCTCGGAACAATACATATCAGTCACGCCGCTGGGCTTTAATCTTACCCGGGCAGACTCTTTCCCCTCCATCCTGGAATGGTTGGAAGAGAATGGGCTGCTGCAGCTAAGGAAAGTTCATGCGCTTTGAAGATCAACGCAGGCTGCTGGTGCAGGAACTGAGACAGCAAGGCATCAGGGATGAATCGGTCCTGGCGGCCTTCAGCAAGGTTCCCCGCGAACTATATGTGCCGCCTCAGTACAAAGATTATGCCTATCGCAACCGGCCTCTTCCCATTGGATTGGAACAGACCATCTCCCAACCCCTGATGGTTGCCATCATGCTGGAGCACTTGGAGTTGAAACCGGAGGATCTGGTGCTGGAAATTGGCACCGGCTCCGGTTACGAGTGCGCGTTACTTGCTGAGATAGCGGGGGAAGTTTGCAGCGTGGAGAGGTTGGAGGAACTGTCTTTAACAGCCCAGGGAGTATTGAAAGAGGCTGGTTACAAGAATATCTTTTTCCGCATCGGCGATGGGGCGCAAGGCTGGCTCAAGGCGTATCCGCCTCATAAGGAGTTTGATAAGATCGTAGTCAGCGCAGGAGCCAGGCAGATTCCCCCACGCTTGCAGGAGCAGTTGAAACCGGGCGGAATCCTGGTTGTGCCGGTGGGGGCGGGTGATTATCAGATCCTCACCAAGGTGATACGTACTGAAAACGGGTATTCCGTTTCGGAGCACGGTGCCTGCGCTTTTGTACCCTTGATCAGTAAATAACAGGGAGACCAGATGGTAAAAGACTATCTCAAATGGTTTTGGAAGGTGATTAGAAAACCTAATCAACACCAGGCCTTGAAAAAGTACATGCTTTTCCGGGAACTCAACCCCTTTGAGTTGAGCCTGGTCAGTGCCTGTTTGCACAATCGTGAATACAGGGCTGGCGAGGTGCTCTTCGAGGAGGGACATCCTCTGGAAGTGCTGTTTTTCATCGTTTCCGGGGAGTTGCAGGTGACGGGCAAGCTGAACCCACAAGGATCTGCTGTTCTAAAAAAACACCAGTTTATCGGGGTTAAAGACCTGTTTGGGGACAACAAACGCAGCGGCAGCGCCACCGCGCTTACTGACCTTAGCGTCTTGGCCCTCACTGAAAGCGATTTTCAAGATCTGATCAGCAAGAATAAGCGTTTGGGAAACAAATTACTGAAAGCCTGCTGTGAATTTCTTGCCAGTTACCTGCAGGATATGGGTTCCGGATACTAATCATGAACTGGACGAAGATCGTCTTCATTGTGATAATCCTGGCCATGATCGTGCTGGGTATTATTTTCTACCGCCCCGTGTTCAGTTATCTGATCGCGTCGTTGGTGTTTGCATATATACTTGACCCTCTGGTAACGAGTTTGGAATACCGCGGGGTTCCGCGCTGGGTATCAGTGTTGATGGTATATGCGGTTATTGCCGGGTTATTGGCGCTTTTCACAACCAGAATGGTCCCCATGCTGATTAACCAGGGGAATAACTTAATGGCGCTCTTTCAATATTCCGATAAACCTGTCAGCGAGCAGGTTCTGGCCTTGCCTTTCGTGCGCTCGGTCTTCGAGTTTTTGCAGAACATAGACAAACAGGTTCCCAGTTTGGGGTTTACCGCCAAGTTTGTGCACCTGATCGAGACCGGCAACCAGCTTTTGGGCGAACTGCCAAAACTGCTGGTGGATAATTACCAGACCATCCTGAGCATGATATCCTTTGTGATCACTGTGCCCGTATTCAGCTTTTTCATGTTAAAGGACAAGCAGGCGTTACGCAAAGGAATGCTTTCTTTGGTGCCCAACCGCTTTTTTGAACTGGCTGTGATCCTGCAAGACAAGATCGATGAAACCGTGGGAAGATTCTTGCGCGCCATCTTGCTGGAGGTGATCGCAGTAAGTATCATGACATCGGTTGCCCTCACCATCGCGGGCGTGCCCTACGCGGTGTTGGTAGGCATTACTGCCGGTGTGGCCAACATCATACCCTACATTGGCCCCTGGCTGGGAGCGGCTTTGGCTGTGCTAACCGTGCTGATCACCGGCAAACCGTTGTCCATGATGATCTACGCGGCTCTGGCCATGTATCTGGTGCAGGTATTGGACAACAACTTTGTTTACCCGGTCGTGGTGGGCAAGACTATCAAGATGCATCCCCTGATCGTGCTGGTAACCGTATTGGCTGGAGGCTGGTTCGGCGGCATCATCTGGATGCTGGTCTCCGTGCCCCTGGTATATATTGTTTACAGTCTGGTACGCGAGCTGTACATAAACTTAAAACAGTTTCGATTGATATGAAGAGGTATAAATGAGCTTGTTGGATAAATGCTATCAGTATGATGAGGCAAAGAAAGCCATAGCAATGGGTTATTATCCCTATTTCCGCGAGATAAGTTCCGAGCAAGACACCGAAGTGATCTGCAATGGACAGAAGATGCTGATGATGGGTTCCAACAGCTATCTGGGTCTAACCAACCACCCCAGAGTGAAGGAAGCCTCCATCAAAGCAGTGGAGAAGTATGGCAGCGGGTGTGCTGGTTCGAGGTTTCTGAACGGGACACTGGATATCCACATCGAGTTAGAAGCCGCCCTGGCAGAGTTGGTTGGCAAAGCAGCGGCTTTGGCCTATCCCACGGGATATCAGGCCAATGTGGGCTGCATCTCTACCATAGTCTCCAGAAACGAATACATGCTTACAGACAAGTATGACCACGCCTCCATCATCGATGGCTGCTTACTGTCTCCGGGAAAAATGCTGCGCTTCAACCATAACGACATGGAGTCCCTCGAGAGGTTGCTGCAGAGGATCCAGGGCAGCAACAGCCTTATCATTGTGGATGGCATTTTCTCCATGGAGGGTGATATTGCCGACCTCCCCAATATTGTGTCTCTGGCCAGGCAATACGGTGCCAACCTGATGGTGGATGAAGCCCATTCCCTTGGAGTGCTGGGTGTCAACGGCGCCGGAGCGGCTGAGCACTTTGGCGTAACTGCCGACACAGATCTGATCATGGGAACTTTCAGCAAGTCTCTGGCTTCCGTGGGTGGATTTATCGCTGCGGATGAAGACCTGATCCATTACCTTAAACACAAATCCCGCGCTTTGATCTTCTCTGCTTCTTTACCTCCGGCATCAACGGCCAGCGTACTCGAGGCAATCAAGATCATGAAGGAAGAGCCAGAGCGCATCGCCAAACTCTGGGAAAACACCAACTATATGCTTTCCGAATTCAAGGGCATGGGCTATGATACTGGCAAATCCTGCACGCCGGTGATTCCCCTGCATGTGGGCAAAATGTCAGTCGCCTTTGAGATGTGGAAACGCTTGGGCGAAGAGGGTGTTTTCATCAATCCTGTGATCCCGCCTGCAGTCCCGCCCAATTCCTGTCTGATCCGCTGCTCCTTTATGGCTACCCATACCAAAGAGCAACTGGATTTCGCTTTGGATAAATTCAGCAAGATAGGCAAAGAACTGCAACTGATATGAACTGGATAATACAACAAAGAATGAAACTCAAAAAATACAGCCATAATTGGAGGAAATCATGGCAAGCAAGAGCAGTGCTGAATACTACAGCAATCTAAAGGAGATGTCTCCCATCCGCGCCATTGCGGAAACACTAATCAACGACAACAACGTTCGCAAGCTCGACATCCGCCAGGCTTATGAAATGGCCAAAAAGCAGCCGGGTGTGATTGTCACCGACCTTCCGGTCTATCCGGAGTTCGTAAAGCTGCACAATCTTCCCGCTGACGCCAGGGTGCTGGATGATTGCCACGGCAAAATCATCGGGCGCACCGCCAAAGCCCGCCGTTTTTACCATCGCCTGGACCCTTCCCAAAAGAACAAGCTGGAAGGAGATTTCCGCGAGGCAGTCTGGCAGATGCAACACTATCCGCTTATCAAGGCCGAGGCAATCCTGGGCATGGATAAGGACCTGATGATCAAAGCCACATTTGTGACCACCGAAACGGATGTGGTCAACCTCTATAACTGGTTGCTCAACTTTGCCCCATACGAGCAGCTCCGTGAGCAGTATGAGAAAAGCCCCAAGCTGCCGATCCAGGATATCATCCTTGTGGCATTCAACGAATGGACCTGCGATGATCCTTTCTACAACAACGTGGGCGCGCCCCAACTGGCGTTGGTGGACGAAAAGCATAATGTGATCGTGAACCTGGGAATGCGCTATTTTGGCGAACGCAAGAAGGGCACGCTCACCCTGGCCTGGACTTCCGGTATCCGCATTGGCATGGCTGCCTGCCATGGCGGCATCAAGGAGCTGGATTTCAGCACCTGCGACGATCCCAAATACCACGCTCTGGGTAAACGCTCCATCGCCTTCTACGGCCTTTCCGGAACTGGTAAATCATCCCATACCAACAGCCACGACAATGCCGGCACCATGCCCGCCGGAGTATCAAAAGTCGTGCTCCACGACGATGCCTTCCAGATCGATCTGGAAAACAAGCTCTGCCGCGTGTGGGAGCCGACCCTGTTCGACAAAACCGACAGCCGCCCGCCGGATCATCCGGACTGGAAATATGCCCTGGCTGTTATGAACCACACAGTTCTTGAACTGGACGGCAAGCGTTTGCCCATAGGCCAGGATACCCGCAACCAAAACGGACGCGCCTTGCTGGATCGCAGTTTGCTGGGCAAATATGTGAACCGCTGCTCGTTCCCCAAGGCCCTTGTCTGGCTGATGAAAGACTCGGTGCTGCCTCCGGCCGTGCGGCTTAAAAACAAGCATCTGGCCATCGCCATGGGCGCGGCTCTGATGACCCAGCGCAACCGCGCGGAAAACGTGACCGAAGAAGAATTGCAAAAGCTGGTTTTCGAGCCTTTCGCCAATCCTTTCAGGGTTTACGAACTCTACCGCGACGTGGAAGCCTTTATCCAGGTTGCCGACAACGGCGCGGATTTCTACTGCTTTAACTCACGCGGCTATTGGAAAGAGTCCGATGATGTTCTGGAGCCCATACCTCTCAAAACATCACTCACTTTGCAAACCGCCATCCTGCTCGATCAACTCGAGTGGGAGGAGTGGAACCTGCTGCCCGGTGCCATGATCCCCACCCGGGAAAGCGTGGAAAAGATTCTGCCCGGCTACTACGACCGTTATGATCCCGCCAAGCGTGGCAATCCTGAAAAGTATCTCAGCTTGCTTAAGGACCGTTTCCAGCAACGCAGGGATTTCCTGATGGGCAGCGACCTGAAAGAGAAACCAGAGCTGCAAAAAATGGTTGTGGACGCCCTGAACCTGCAGATCTGATCCTTCTGTGCCAACCTATATCAAGCCCGGTGACTACGCCGGGCTTTTTTGGCGCCTACAGGATTGCAGCCCGGATCTTGAACCTGGATGCGATTCCCATTTTTCACCGTAAACGGTTGTTGCCATCATCGGTCTCTGTAACAAATGCAGCCAACTCCCAATTCAGTATTTCTTGCCTAGGCGCAAGCTGTATATCTGTCTGTCGTGTATGGCGTTGATCAGGCAGCATTATGTCACAAGCATGGAACAGCAGTCAACATTATGCAATATCCTTAACGTCTCTCTCCTTTGCTGCTACAGGCTTTGGTGCCATCATCCTTAGGTCATCCCTCACCGGGTTAAGGTTGACCCCAAGAAGATACAAGGATCACAATCACTTGCAAAGGGGGGCAAAGTCGCGGCTCACACGGCCCTCATATGCTCATCGCTTGCTGATCGCTGATTGAACGCTGAGCAATCGCTGGGCTGTTTGTCATCCGGACATCAATAGGTTGACGGTGGGACATCGAGACATGAGGGTGATATTGGATTTTCATTTTCCAGATATAGAGAGGCAAACAGAAAAAGCCCGGTTGCGAAGCCGGGCTTTTCCTATTTATTGATGTGTTATTTGGCGTATGGATAGGACTCATTGGAGGCGATCACTTTGTAGAAGCGCATCGCGTGGCTGAGATCCATATCGTTCCAGTAAGTATCTGTGGTTTGTCCCAGGAAGCTGTAGGTTCCGTAGGGGTCAGTGCTTGCCCAAATCTGATAGTAGTTTGCGTTGGTTATGGCATTCCACTGCAATTTTACATAGTCGGGGGTGGCATCGACATAGCTGATGCTGACATCTGGCACTGCCAGCCAGGTGAGGTTGACTTTCACGTTCACGCCGTCGCTGGCTGTGTCGGTGCCGTCGCTGACCGTAAAGGTCAAGGCCTCGATGCCGTACCAGTTCGCGGTGGCGGTGAAGGTGACGGTCAGACCGTTGATGGCAACGTTCACATTTGTGTTGCCGCTGTAACTGAGGGTCAGGGTGTCGCCATCCACGTCATCAACATACTGGCCGAAATCCACCACCAGGTTGCCGTTCATGTCGAACTCGAAGGTTTCGGGCAAGGCTATGGTGGGGGCGTTGTTTGCGCCTGCGGTGTCCACCAGCAGCTCGAAGGGATCGCCAGCGCCGCAGAGTGGCAACTGGGCTGTTCTGCCAGTGGTGTCCGTGGCCAGGATGTAGTAGTAGAGCGTCTGTCCCAGTGCGGGTGTGGGCACGCTGGCTGTCCAGTTGTTGCCTGAGACCTGGGTGAGGGGTACAGTCATCCACTGTCCTGTGGTGCTGTGGCGGTAGGCGATGTAGGTGCTGCCACCGTTCAGCGGATTGCTGTGGGTGATAGTCACGTCCAGGGTCACATAGCTGTTGGCAGTCGCCGAAGTCGGCTGCACGTGTGCGAGGTGGATCATCTGCTCATCGAAGATGGTGTGCACGCGGCAGTGAGCGGCGTCGTCGGAGAGCCAGGAACTATTGTAATATCCCTGCACGGTGTAACCCGGCATGGCGGCCTGATAGGCTGCGATGGCGGCCAGGTCAGCCGCTGAAGCGGTCGAGTTCCACTGTGGGACGTAGATTTTATTGTTGTAGATGAAGGAGTTGGCGTAGGGTTCGTTTTCGCTGGTCTGGTCAACGCGGAAGATCTGATAGGGAGTGCCGTAGCTGGAGGTTTTGGACTCCCAGTAGTCCACCACATTTTCCAGAGCTGTGTAGTTGGAATGGCCAACCGGCACGCGGGCGATCATCACCTTGTCCACATCCAGCAGCTTGGCGTGGCAGTCGATGTGATCGATGCTGGAGTTGGAGAGCGGGTCAGCATACATGAAGTATTCATTCACGCCCAGGTATTCTCCCACCAAGTCCTCGATCTCAGCCAGGGTGTAGCTGTATTCGGTAACTTGGGAATTCTGAACTCCATCGTTCTCAGTCATGATGAGGTTGGTTGACATCATCTTGCCCTGGCCGTCAGTCATCACGTTGCCGCCGGTGGCTACCAGGGGCATATAGTAATAACCGAAGCCAAAATGGTCATCCAGGACCGCGTTGACGGCGTTGTCATAGGGACGGTTCCGGTTGTAGCGGAAGTCCACGATGGCCATCTCGCCGTTGGTGTCGAAGATGCTCCAGGGGCCGTAGTCGCGGGTCCAATAGGTGTTGACTCCATCACGGATGATGAAGCTGACGTTGCTCATGTTCACACCGTTGGAGGAGAGCTGGCTGCTGGCATTACCCTGGTTACTGGAGGTGACCAGAACGTGAACCTGTCCGCGGTTGGAGAGGTCGGCGATCATGGGGTAGGGCAGGCCGAAACCGTTGGCGTAGGCAATGAGGACGCCGGTGGCGGGTTCCCATTCCGCGATGAAGCGGATATCCTTGGGCTCTACGTAAGCTTCCACTGTGAAGCTGACCGGAACGGTGAGGCTGGGTTCGTTGACCGCGTTGGAAGTGATCAACATGTTGGCGTTGTAGGTTCCGGCTGTAAGCGCTGCGGCGTTCAGGGTAAGGGTCAGCACAGTGTTGCCGCCAGCCGCGATTGTGCCGGAGGCTGGGCTAACTGTTCCCCAGGCCGCGAAGCTGGAGGATGTGCTCCAAGTCAGGGCTGCTCCGCCGTTGTTGGTCACGGTCACTGTGGCTGTGGTGCTGGTTCCTTCCACTGCTGTTCCTGAAACTGAGGCAGGTGTTACAGCAATCAGAGGGTCAGTAACTATTTCATCCCAGACGTCCATGGTGGCGCTCACGTCCAGGGTGGGATTGAGGGGATCGTTGGAATGGATGGTGAGCATCGCTTCATAGGTGCCCACTGCCATGCCGACAGCAGAGAAGTTGGCGGTGATGGTCTGGCTCTGTCCCGCGGCAATGTTGCCACTGAGAGGCTGTACGCTCAGCCAGGGAATGGGAGGGGAATCCTGGGTCAGC